>Ga0214921_10001652_pt1 | contig 37489 bp, 32 predicted proteins | sample LL1505_MetaG_FD_177992 | JGI IMG/M metagenome (GOLD analysis project Ga0214921, IMG submission 177992) | Freshwater microbial communities from Lake Lanier, Atlanta, Georgia, United States - LL-1505 | ecosystem: Environmental > Aquatic > Freshwater > Lake | place: USA: Georgia | collected...
AGAAAATCCCCCGGAATTTATCCATAATGGACAGCCTATTGGATCTCCCTGGCCCTGGTTACTTCCAGCAGCGATTCAAGTGATGGTATGGGACACCTTTGCCGGAGCTTGGATAAAAAATCCGCCTGGGGGTTTATATCAGTCGAAATCAAATGGATCTGCCATGAATGCCTGGGTTTTTGACACCCGAAATGAAACAGGTCGATTGGGTCTTATTTCCTTTCTTGAACAAGGTATCCCTCATGGTGCTTATGTATCCATTTATTCTGCACAGGAAAAAGGAAATGGAGATTATAAACCTGAGTTTTGGGAGGAGGATGCTGTTAAACACGGGAAGGACCTCTTTTCAGTATTGGAAGGATTAGGTGCTTCAAAAGTTAGATATCTAAAAGAAAGAGGTGCGGTTCCTTATGCCTTCCATTTTAGAAAGGGATTTGGAAAAATGGATGAATCCGTGGCATTTAATCAAAATGATATCATTTACGCACAGTGTAATCCTTCAAAAGTCTGGCATAAGGGATCTTTCACGAGCCCAATGCTAGGGCCTGCCTTAAAGTGGAAGGAGCTTCAACTTGAGTTTAAAGATGATGTTACAGAACATGATACGGTTGATATTGAAATTGTTGGATTTAATCCTTCTTTTCCATTATTTAAGCCTGTTCTTTTTGAACAAAAGGCAATTAGGCTGGTAAAAAATCAGTGGGTTATCCAGGCAAACGATTTTTTCCTGAAGGAAATAGATAGCATATTGGCTGTGAAACTAGGTATTCATGAAGGCCAGCTTCATCAAATGGGTTGGCCTTTCCTACACGTAAAACTAAATATTACTAATCGGTTTACGCGAACGCCCTTGAGTTTGAATAAAATTCAAGCGGTGTTCCTTTCTTTACCCGAGTTTAAAGCAAGCATAAAAACTTCAGTGTCCAGAGATTCAATGCTTAGGAATGGAGTTTTTTCAGCCAGTTGGCAACTTGAAAACTTGAGTTCTTTTACTACCGATTCCTTGACTTTGACTTATAAAATACTCCAGGAAAATAATTTGATATCCATAAAATCGATCCTTTTTAGACCGCTAGGACCCTACGAAATAATGAATATTCCCTGGCAATTGTCTTTGTCAGATTTGGAAGGGGATATAGATGTCGCATGGAAATGGGGACTGCCCGGTGATGATTTTTTTCCAGCTAATAATGAAGGAAAAGTTGAAAATTTAAAATTACCTGACAAGTTTAAAAGGTCTTTTTCAATTGTGGTAAATGGTGAACATTTGCAACAAGGGGATTATATTTCTCAAAGACCACAATGGGTCATAGAAGCTCTGATAACTAGTGAACGAGGGATTGAAAATTTGGACTCCCTATCCGTTATAGCCTCAATTTTACTCCCAAATGGCTTGTTAAAACCCATTGTATGGAAATATGAAGCAGCTGAAATCTTATTGGAGAAGCTGGAAAACGGAAGAAAATTAAGTATTCAGTGGCTGCCTTTTTTCGAACAGGAGGGTTCCTATAAAATACAGTTAAATATGGATTCCTATTCGGAAAGCTGGGTATTTGAAGTTGTTAAACCCCAAAAAATTACCCGTGTCCTTAATTATCCAAATCCGTTTTCTCGTTTTACCCAATTTCATTACACTCTTAGTGCAGGAGAAAATATAGATCTATTTAATGTTCAGATATTTTCCATAACTGGTTTGTTGGTTCGTCAGTTAAGTCAGGAAGATCTGGGAAGTTTAAAAGTTGGGACTCATTTGACTGTGGGAGGTTGGGACGGAAAAGATACTTTCGGGGATGAACTGGCAACCGGTATTTATATTTATAAATTAGCCATATTAAACCAGCAAATAATGGGCAAGATGGTTTTAATCAATCCGTAAATGATCAGTGTCATTATTCCTGTTTACAACGCGGAAGAAACGATTGGCAGAGCAATAAAATCGGTCATCAACCAACCGTATGTCCATCAATTGATTTTAATAAATGATGCTTCTACCGATAATAGCAATATCATAATATCGTATTATAAGGATAAGTATTTTTCACCTTCCAAAGGGATAAAACTGGATATTATTCAACTGGAAATAAATGTAGGGGTGTCTGTTTCGCGCAATAAGGGGCTGGAATATGTCCAAAGTCCATTTCTTACCTTTTTAGATGCAGATGATGAATTTCAACCCAGACGATTTTGTAAGGATTTACCCTTATTATTGGCAAATGAAGACTTTGAAGGAATATATGCACCCGTCCAGATAGTTTATGATACTCGGAATGCTCAAATAAACCATCAAAAAATAAGTAATGAAAAAGAATGTATTGGAGCCATTAAGGAAGATAATGCCTCCTTATTTTCTAAATTCCTGGGCAGTGCAGACCAATATTTCCTTCTTTCTGGTTTATTGATTCGAACAAGAAGTATTTCTCAGATCGGTTATTTTGACCCAGGTTTAATTTTCTGTCAGGATACAGACTGGTTATTACGGTTGAATGCCACTTTTCCACTATTGCTCTCTGAAAATAAAATACCCACGATAAAAATCTGGAAACACGCGAATAACAGGATATTAACCCCATCTCTTCCATCTAAATTTAGACTGAAAATGCTCTGGAAATGGTTGCCTTACGTACTAACCCGTAAAGATTTTACCTATAAGCAACGATTTTTCTTCGTTAATAGCTTGTTGGAAAATCCAGAATTATTACAGCAAAACAAGAAATACAAAATTATTGGAGCAATAAAATTATTTGTGAGGAATCCACGTGTATTTATATGGCTAATGAAAGGATGAAAATATTATACTTTTCACCCACTTATTCACCCATTACCCATGGACCAGCCTTAACAGCTCAGATACTGGCAAAAATACCGGGGAGTCATTCTTTTGAAATCAGGATAGTATCAGAATCTTTTGAGTATGAAAAACCTCCAAATGCTTATTTAATTAAAATACCTAATATTAGAATCTTTCATGCATGGGGAAAATGGATTAGAATGTGGTGTTACCACAAAAAAGCAAAGGAAATATACAAAGAATATTCCTTCGATTATTTGATGTTTAATGATGCCCTGTTAGGTCTGTTTTCTTCTTTTGCCTTGCGTAATGCTAAAATACAAGTATGGGGGTTTTGTAATGACAGTGCTTACATGAAGCTAGCCACAAACGTAAATAAGGGTAAACTTAGCTTTTTAATGGATTGTCTTCATGCGGTAGCTGAGTTTGGAATGATGCATTTGGCGGATGGCATTTTTACTTGCTCTGAATACCTTCGACAAAGGGCAATCCTCTTTTACAAAGTAAAAAAGGAAAAGATAAAATGTTTATATCCGGGAATTTCACTTGATTTTTGGCATTTTAAAGAACGGGAATTCAATCAAATTAATACAAGAGAGGAGATTCTATTTGTTAAAAGTGATTACAAAAATGGAGGTTTATCGGTGTTGTTAAAGGCTCTTTTAAGATTAAAAAGGTATTCATTTCGTTTGCACCTTGTAGGAACTCCAGTCCAGCAGGAAGCTAACCTGCAAAGATTATTGAGCAAATTTCCATCAATAAATATCCTGACTTATGGTCAGTTATCCCCTTTCAAGGTTCGGGATTTAATGTATCAGTGTGATACCCTTTGTATTCCATCCTTAAACGAAGGATTTGGTATTGTGAATGTAGAGGGATTAGCCACAGGAATTTCTGTGGTAAGCACACTGACGGGAGGTATTCCTGAGGTTTTATCCTTTGAGAAATATGGATGGACTGTTCCTCCAGATAATCCTTTTGCCTTGGCAGAAATGATTGAATCTTGTTGGAAAAACAAGGAGGAGCGGCTTCGCAGGTCAAAGGAAGGCCGAAAAATGGTTGAAACGCATTTCACCAGCCAGCTTCTTCAGGATAATTTTATAAAATGTTTATTAGAAAAATAACAAAATTAGCCTTGTTTGAACCTGAAATGCACCATGAAGTATTAGAAATGCTCATTGGATATTTCATAGAAAATGCAGAAATCATTTCGATATTAACACAGAAAGAGAATGTAAAATTTATTGACAATACCATACGTTTACAGCCGAAATTAGTCTGGCAAACCTTTGGAAGTCAGAGAGAAGACAAGAATTTTATTAGAAACTGGATATCATCTCAACAGGAAACTGATTTATTTATATGGATTACCTTATCTCCCGCCTGGTATTATTTTAAAATAGAAAAAATTCCTGAAAATTCGCTGCTCCTGATTCATAATCTTTATTTCTGGTTTGATTATGATAACCACAAAGCTTCTGTATATTATCATTTAAAAACAATCTGGCATCAATGCATTTACCTTTTAAGTTATCGAGAAAAACAGAAAAGATGGCTCTCAAGATTTCGCTATTGGAACAGTTTAGTTTCCTTTCAATTTCTTCCTTCCATGAGAATTCTACATCAGGATTCTTGTGTAAACCCTAATTTATCGGTAGTGATTCCAGGTAGCTTCAGAAAAAACGACAGAGATTATTTATTAGTTAAACAGTTTATTGAAAAATTACCTTCTGCCATTGAGATGGAACTTGTATTTCTGGGAGAAAAAGCAAGTTCTTATGCCCAACTATTTATTTCATCGGCTAACAAAATCAAACCACAAGGCCTCAAATTGATATATTTTAACCATTATGTTCCTGAAGTTCTTTTTAGATATTATATGCTGCGTGCTACTTTTCTATGGCTTCCCTTAATGCCTCAAAGGTATTACGGTGGAGTACTGGAAAAAGTAGGTTTTTCTTCCATAACAGGAGGACTTCTGGATGCCTGGAAATATCAACGAAATTGTTTTCTTCCTCAATGGTACCCCATTCCGGCAAGCATGATAAAATTAGTATTGCCTTACATAAATGTTGACGAAATAATCAAACATATTTCAGCAATTGATTTTAAGCCACAAAAAAAAATATTTTTTTAGTGAACTGAAAATTGCGATTATTCTATGAAATACTTAGTTTTTTTAGCTTAGAAAAAGTTCTTAATAAACCAATTGATGGGGGAATAATCATAGAGGCACTTATAATATGCAGATTTATTTTTTAAGCCTTGAATTTTCTGCCATTTCAATATTTCTTTCTTCTTTTAATTATTATAAACATTTAAGATATATTTTTGACCTGATAAAGAAAAAATCGACGCATCCTGGTAATGGGTTTTCAACAATCTGCATAGCTGAAGCAATGGAAATGGGTGGGCTCAGTACATTTTTTGAGGAACATAGAAGCAGGTGATGGGGTAATAATGCATTTAAATGCTTCAAAATGGATTGGGTATTTGAAGCAAATAAAGGGAGGTTTGCCTCAAAACAAAGGAAAGGTATGTCCTGATCTATCGATTTTATGATCTCCCATTCCATGCCCTCAACATCTATTTTTAGTAAATCGGGAAGGCCAAATTGCTGAAAAATGTCTGTAATAGGCATCATTTTTGCCTCCAGAATTTTAGAATTTGCCAATGTATGTAAGCGGTACCAGTCGTAAACAAAGGTATTGTAGCCTGATTGGGGGCTAATCTGGTAAAAAGGAAAGAGGCCTGTTTTATCCCCTAAAGCCACCTGAATAAGATCTACTTTTTTACTTTTTGCAAACCGAAACTGAAAAATCTTACCTGCTTCAGGATCAGGTTCTATAGCTATAATTCGCTTTGCCTTCATGTTAAGAAAATATTGGGTAGTAAAACCTTCATTTGCACCAATATCATAAACAAGGTTGGGTGGATCGTCGCTATAATATTTCCACGCTTGTTTAAATACCTTTTCTTCCCTTTGCAACTGCCTGTTTATATGCGGATGAAACTTTAAGTGTATCCAGTCAATAATGGGGTGATATCTCAATTTTCCTGGAATTATTTTTCGTAAATAGGAAACGGTTTTTTTGAAAAACATTTTTATTCTTTTATTGGCTAAACTGAATGTTATAAATTTTTGTCCATTTTTGGAGAGAGTTTATTCTCCATGCTAAAGTTGGATATTGATAGAAAAGCTTAACAGGATCAATCGTTGGAAGTAAGTAATGGTATTTTTGGGAGAAAAATCCACATAAATCAGATATAAAGGCCTTTTTTTCGCTCTGATTGAGTTCTGGCATTCTTGCAGGAAATCCCTTTTTTATATAATGGCACAAAATGCTATCAGGTAATAAATCCTGTCCAATGGCTCGTAATATCCATTTTTGTTTTCCTCGATGAATAGCATAATTTGAGGGTAAGCATCTGGCAAATGCCTGTAATTGTTGATCTAAAAAGGGTACTCTGGCTTCTATATTATTTGCCAGACTATGACGGTCTTCTGTCTGCAATAAATAGGGTAGATTACTGTTGAACAAAGCATTATCTCTGATTAGATTTAACGGAACTAATTCAGATCTAGGTGGTTCTTTTAGCCATCGTTTCAAAAATTGCAGGCAGTAAGGGTACAGATCTTTGCGTAAAACAGAAGTCCATAAAATCTCGGAAATTAATTTTTTATAATTTTTTTCTGTGTAAAGCTCTGTCCAGTAGGATTTTAAAAAACCTGGGTATCCCATAAAAAGCTCATCAGCACCTTGTCCGGAAAGCATTATTTTTATCCCAATATTTTTGGCAAAAGCATAAATATTGAAGTGATAAACCACATTTGGAGCCGGTAAAGGTCCTTCGCTTAAAGAAATTAAATTTCCATGCGTTTCTTGAAATTCTTCCCATGAGGGAACTGGAATGGAATAATAATCGGCAGTAAAATGATTTTTTAAAAGATTTATTTCTCTATTTTCTATCTCTGAATACGAAATTACAGGCAGTGTTTTTTGTGGGTGTAGATACTTCAAATAGGAAAGAATCAGAGCGCTATCCAAACCTCCCGATAAGGCAAGACCAACGGGTCCATTTCCTGAAATATGGGTATTGAGTGCATTTTCGAGAACTAAGCTTCCCTGAGAGATTGCTTCCTTAAAAGGTAAAGGCTTCGGAGGTATATCAGAAAGGAGAGGTTTTACCAATTTGTCTGCTGCTATGGTCAGTTGAAAATGACGATTTCCTTGATAATGTAATATAAAAGTACAGCCAAGGGGCACTGCTTTAGCCTTTTTCCAAAAAGGGTTGCCCCTTATTTCTCTTTCACCTGTAGATAGAAAATGGCTTATTTTTTCATTTTCTACCTGGAAAGTCCATGCTGGAAAATGAAAAAAAGATTTTGTTTCCGAAGAAAAAGCAAGATAACCATTTAAATAGGCGTAGTATAAGGGTTTTATACCAAGGGGATCTCGCCTTATCCAGATGGTTTTTATTTTTGCATCATAAAAAATGAAAGAAAACATGCCATCCCAAGTATCTATTTTATTTATACCAAAATGTATGAGCCATCTAAAAGCAATTTCCGTGTCTGAGGAACGATTTATTCTGATGTTTTCAGCCTCCAGTTTTTGGGCAAGTATTTTAAAATTAAATAAGGTACCATTAAAAACAAAATGATATCTTTCCTTATAATGAAGAGGTTGAATTCCTTCATTTTCTTCTCCGATAATTCGAAGTCTGTGGTTAGATATACCCATATCATGGTCTATAAAAATGCCTTGACTGTCGAAACCTCTGTGTTTGACGGCTTCGTGCATACCTGTCAAAAGAGATGGATCGACAGGTTGACCATTTAGCTGAAAGAGGCCTGTAATACCACACATATTTTCTTAATTAAAAATTGAAAGATGCGTTAATTCAAAATGAAAGTCAAATTTCAGATTATCCTGTATTTTTGCGTTTTATAGTGTATTTTGTCCTTATGAAAATTATAATAGACAGGTTTGAATATATCAGGCAATCTCTGGGTTTACCGCTTTTTTACCAGGCTGGCTGGTGGGATGCAAATGCTGGAGAAAATGGCTGGACTCCTGCAGTTATCGTGGATCATAAAGGGGAAATTGTTGCCGTATGGCCATTTAAAGTGAAAAAAAAATGGGGTATTAAGCTATTACTGCCAATTCCATTTACCCCTTGGAATGGACCTTGGCTTTTACCTGTTAAAAATGAAAAGGATGGAGCAAAAGCGATTAGGGAAAGAAAAATATTCGCAGAATTGTCCCAAATAATTCAAAATGAGGCAGATCTTATTATTTTTCGATGGCCGCCCAATTTTCAAAATACTCAGGTATGGAAAGAATCCGGATATTTTCAATCTACTCATTTTACCCGTCAGTTTAAGGATCTGAATAATATTCAGGAAATTCGAGCGCAATTCTCGCCCGATCTGGAGAATGATTTGAAAGCAGCTGAACAAATTTTACATCTGACGGAAATAAATGGGCAGCAAAAAGAAGCATTTTTATTAAGTCAGCAGACTTTTCTCGCCACTAAAAATATTTCATTTAAATGGAATCTGGCTACTTTTGAGAATATACAGCTTAATTTACGAAAATTAGGTGGAGATGATTTGTTAATTGAGGCATGCGATGAATCAGGAAGAATACATGGCCGAAGTTGGGCAGTTATGGATAAAAATACCGCCTGGCTACTAATCCAGATTTCTGAAAAAAAATATAGGCATCGAGGGACTATGATCTGGTTGATCTGGCAAAATATAGTGGCACTTCAGGGAAAAGTAAAAACTTTTGATCTGGAAGGAAGTATGATTCCTTCCGTTTCTAAAAAATATGAAGCTACTGGCGCTTCTCAAGTGCCTTTGCAGATGCTCATAGGAGGAAAATATGCTGTTTGGTATATTATTTACCAGTATATAACTAAAAAAATTATACGCAAATAATTGAAATTCAATTTATTAATTAATAAATTTCCATAGTTTTTGCCATTTTAGCCAATTGGAAAACAGGTTATTCAGTCCTTTCAATTATCCAGGAATGAGGTGATATTGCCTAAAAATTGGCATGGAACTACGATGCATTGATATTCTTTGGGATGAAATAATGAATCTTTTAGAAATTATTTTCTCAGATACTGAGCAGTTTCCCATCATTGACAGGGCTTCCCATTTAAGAAGCGAATTAAGAAGTGACGCAGTATTCCTGGCTACTAAATATGCTCATACAGAAGGGGGACTTATTTCACCTGATAATCTTTTGCCTCTTTTTTTAATGGAAGAAAGATTGAGACAGATGGAAGTTATATGGTTAAACTGTCTTGAATATAAATGGATTACTATTGAAAAATACTATATCATAAAACAAAAAATGGTGAATATTAAGGGACAAATAAATTTTAATATCAACCAATTCACGATTCGGCCTTTAGGCTATCACCTTTATATTTTGCCAGCATGATACGCAATGCTTATCTCTTTAGTTTTTTCCTTCAGCTATGTTTCAATCTTCAGGTAAAAACGCTATATAGTCAGCTGGCAGCATGGAATTTTGAAAATGTAACAGGTGCTATTCCCAGTATTCCCATTTTGCCCTCTTCGATTGGAGCGGGAATATCGGGTGGAGAAGGCAGGTTGAGTGGTGCACAAAATAGCGGAAGCCCGACCACTTGTGCCAGTCCAGAGACATGGGCAACTAATTTCTGGCCTACCACATCAACAAGAAATACAGATTCTTACATGTCATTTATGGTAAACGCATCGGAAGGATATCGTGCCAATATTACAGGAATAAATTTCATGCTTTCCAGGTCTTCTTCCAGTGCACCCAGTGATTATTACGTTTCTGTTTTCCGTTGGGGTTTAGAAACCTTTATCAGCTCGGGCGTTGTTCCTATTTCAGGATGTAATAATTTCAGTCTTTCATGTAATGTTTCAGGTACGAGTGGAGGTCCTTTAGAGATTAGAATTTATCTGTACAGACAAAATAGTGCTGCTATGACGGCTACTATGCGCATTGATAATGTGACAATAAGTGGAACAACAGAAGTGGCCTTACCAGTGACACTAGGTCATTTTTCTGGAGATTGTAATGAGCAAAATTTTCCTATGCTGGAATGGGATACCTATTCTGAAAATAAAAATCATGGTTTTTGGATTCAACAGGCATTTTCCGATTTAATCTTCAAAGACCTTCATTTTGTTTTGGGAAATGGAGAAAGCCAAACGAGAAAAAAATATTACTGGGAGGATAAAGTAGAAAGGAGAGGGCTTGTTTATTATCGCTTAAAACAAATAGATTTTGATGGAAAAACATCTTTTTCAAAAATATTACCTGTAAGTTGTGAAAACGGATCGATGATGATAACGATAGAAGATAAAAACGCCATTACCCTTTTTTTAGGTAATCAAACAGGGCAATTTGAAGAATGGTCTTTATTTAGTTTGAGTGGAACAAGATTGCAAAGCGGGAAGATGGAAACTTTAACCCCTTTAATCAAAATACCCTGTCCGGCGATGAGGACAGGGTATTATATTTTATTACTATCGGGAAAGAAAAGTCAAATCGTTAAAAAAATTAACTGGGTAGAATAATTTATTAATTATCCTGACTGTTATAACCTTGTACTAATAAGGATATTTCATTATTTAGTACTTCTACAAATCCTGTTGTTATACTAAACTGAATCTGTTTCCCTTTTTCATTTGCAATCTGCAGGACATTTTCCTTGGCATTCCAGAAAGAAAATTCTCCCTCACCTGTTACAATTTGCACAGATCCATTACTAAGCGCTGCAACCAGAGGAGCATGATTGTTTAGGATCTGAAACTTTCCGTCAACACCAGGAAGCTTTGTAGAGACGACATTTCCACGAAATATTTCCTTTTCAGGAGTAAGGACCGTTATTTTCATGATAGCGAGACAGATTAATTAAGAATTAAAAGAGATTAGGCTAGTTCAGCGAGCATTTTCTTACCAGTTTCGATTACTTCATCAATCGAACCTTTAAGGTTAAAGGCAGCTTCAGGGTATTCATCAACTTCTCCGTTCATAATCATGTTAAAACCACGAATTGTTTCTTCAATGGGCACCAAAACACCTGGGATGCCCGTAAATTGTTCTGCTACGTGGAAAGGCTGAGATAAGAAACGCTGAACACGGCGAGCGCGGTGCACAATCATTTTATCTTCGTCTGACAATTCTTCCATACCTAAAATGGCGATGATATCTAGTAATTCATTATAGCGCTGAAGAATATTTTTTACATCTTGAGCACATTTGTAGTGCACATCACCAACGATAAGCGGATCTAAAATTCTTGAAGTAGAATCAAGAGGATCTACAGCAGGATAAATACCTAAAGCTGCAATTTTTCTGCTTAATACTGTAGTAGCATCTAAGTGAGCGAAGGTAGTTGCTGGCGCTGGGTCAGTCAAGTCATCCGCAGGAACGTAAACCGCTTGTACAGAAGTGATAGAACCTCTTCGGGTTGAGGTAATACGTTCTTGCATTAAACCCATCTCAGTTGCCAGGGTTGGCTGGTAACCAACCGCGGAAGGCATACGGCCTAAAAGAGCCGATACCTCAGAACCTGCTTGGGTAAAACGGAAAATATTGTCAATGAAGAAAAGGATATCTTTACCGCCTTTAGGGTCAGACATATCACCATCTCTATAGTATTCAGCAACGGTTAATCCAGAAAGTGCAACACGTGCGCGTGCGCCGGGTGGTTCATTCATTTGTCCAAAAACGAAGGTAGCTTTTGAGTCTTCCAAAGCTTTCATATCGACGGTGCTTAAATCCCAGCCGCCTTCTTCCATTGAATGCATAAATTTTTCACCGTAACGGATAATTCCTGCTTCTAACATTTCTCTCATCAAATCGTTTCCTTCACGGGTACGTTCACCAACACCTGCGAAAACGGAAATACCATCGTAACCTTTGGCAATATTATTAATTAATTCCTGAATAAGTACGGTTTTTCCAACCCCTGCACCACCGAATAAACCAATTTTACCTCCTTTCATGTAAGGTTCAATCAAGTCGATAACTTTAATACCCGTGTAGAGAATCTCTTTTTCAGTAGATAATTCTTCATAAGCAGGTGGTTTTCTGTGAATCGGATAGGTTTGGTCTTTATTTACCGGTCCGATACCATCAATAGCCTCTCCAACAACGTTGAATAATCTGCCGCGGATATGCATCCCAACAGGCATGGTGATTGTTTCACCTTTGTCGATTACTTTTGCACCCCTGGTGAGTCCATCTGTCGAATCCATGGCAATGGCACGAACACTATCTTCACCAAGGTGTTGTTGGACTTCTAATACTAGCGTTTCAGCACCTTGTCTTTCAATTTCCAATGCATGAAAAATTTCAGGAAGTGAACTTGCATTTGGGAAAGAGACGTCCACGATTGGACCGATAACCTGTTTTACGTGACCTATATTTGCCATATCTGCTTATCTTTACAAAAATTAAATAAGTGTTTTTTAAAAATTGGCACAAAGTTAGCCTTTTTGAATTAATATTTTCATTTTTCACTTTAAATTTTTAGCATTGATTGATAAAGCAGTGATACTTGCCGGTGGACTGGGAACTCGGTTAAAAGGTATTTTAGGTGAATTGCCTAAACCAATGGCGCCTATAAATAAACTTCCATTCCTTCATTATTTATTGAATTACTTGTCTAATCAAGGTGTAAAAGAAGTTTTCCTTTGTGTTGGTTTTAAACATGAGGTTATCGTCAGGTATTTTGGAGACCATTTTAGAGACATAAAAATTTTCTACACCATAGAAAAAGAACTTTTGGGTACAGGTGGTGCCATAATGCCCGTGTTGTCAAAGTGGAAAGAACCATTTTTTCTCCTCAATGGAGATACTTTTTTTGAAGCCGACCTTAAATCCTTTTCCGAGGCTTTTTTTAAGTTACGTCCCCTGGCATCCCTTTCTCTAAAACCTGTCTTTAACCAAGACCGATACGGAGCAGTGCAACTTGACGGGCAGCAGATAACTGCCTTTACAGAAAAAAAATTCATTGAATCTGGCTGGATCAATGCAGGGGTCAGTATCCTCACGTCTGAGATTTTTGAAGGTAAATTACCCGGAGATGTCTTCTCTTATGAAAAGGACTTGTTTGAGAAAAAAGCTGCTTCTCACTTTTTACATGGCTTCGTGCAAGATGAATATTTCATAGATATTGGCATTCCCGAAGATTATGAAAGGGCCCAAAAGGAAATTCCCATGCGATTTTTTACTAAGACCCATTCAGCTAAATTTTTATTTTTAGACAGAGACGGGGTCATAAATAAACATTTGCCAGGAGATTATGTCAAAAATATCGGACAATTCGAATTTTTACCAGGAGTATTAGAAGCTATCGTAAAATTTAATCAGTTCTTTTCCAGGATAGTCATAGTTACCAATCAACAGGGTATCGGAAAAGGACTTTATACAGAGGAAGATTTGAATATGGTTCACACTTTTATGCTGGATAAAGTAAAAGAAGCTGGTGGTCGTATTGATGCTGTTTATTTTTGCCCATCCCTTGAAAAAAATAATGACCTTTGCCGAAAACCAAATGTGGGTATGGGATTACAAGCAAAATCAGATTTTCCTGAAATTGATTTCGAACAATCCGTGATGATTGGAGACTCCTTGTCTGATTTGCAGTTTGGAAGAAATCTTGGCATGTTTACTATCTGGATTTCTTCTGATCCAGGTCAGAAGTTTAATCCTGACCTGGTTGATTTAAGAATGGATAGTTTGAAGGAGGTATCTAACTTACTTAAATAAAAAAGGAGGCTATCTTATTAGACAGCCTCTTAGCTAATACATTTATATTATCAACACATTATTCCTTGCCAGAAATGGAAATTTTTGATTTGGAATCCATTTTTAAACCCGTACTTGATTCATAAATTTTCAAATACTTGGCATGAAAAGGTCCGACATATTTTTTCCCATCTATCTTTAAATAATTCGCCGTCAGTTCCATCTGAAAATTATTCTCATCGGCAATAATCTGATCACTCATTAATTGACTGGTGATGGCAGATCTGACATTTCCGGGTTGAAATGAAAATTTATCAACGGAAAAATTAATGCTATCAGCAACAAATAAAGCTTTGCCTTCTATCAACATGTTTAGAGGCATTCCTTTTTCAATGATGACTTCCTCTCCGGAACCAGACTTACGAACATCAATCGTTTTAATTTCTTCCGGGCCTAAATTTCTTGTTGTATTTTTTTCTGATGTTATAACTGTTACCGTAGTGGTTTCAGATTTCTGTCCTTTCGGTGATTTTCTGACATCAATGGTTTGAATAGTGGAAGGATCAATATCGTCCGGATTGACATTATTACCTTTTTCGTCTTTCCATATTATCTTTTCCTCCGTTTGGATAGTTTGGCCTTCACTTTTAACTATGACTTCCTTATGCTGGATGAATTTTTGAGAGGTACCATCTTTTTTTGTAATAATCATATAATCCTCATTTGTATTTTTAGATGGCTGCCCTTCATTCCAGATCATTGGCGGCGGAGGCGGTGGTATTCCTGGAGGGGGAGGTGGTGCAGGCACTCCTGGAGGTGGTGGTGGAGGCATTTCATTCATGATCTTTTTAACCTCAGCTTCGTATTTGGGAAAGTCACCCTCTGGAATCGTATTGCCGTCTTTCTTCAAAGAAACAATTTTTCCATCTTTCAGATTTATATCCCAGGTTGCCCCGTTTTTATTGAGGTTAATTTGAATAGTCCCTTTCGGAAGGCTATCCATCTTAACGTTCAATACGTTTTTAAAATCGGATTTATTGGCAAATACTGGTTTTTGTTGCCAAAACACACCGACGGCCAGTCCTAATACCAGGATTCCCAAGGTTGTTTTTTCCATAAAATTTACATTTTTTGAAGGTTCTAAAATTCTTTTAATTCTCAGGTACATTTCCGATGGTTTTTTAGCAAATGCCAGGGAACCAATACTTGAAATGGAATCATTTTCCTGTATAATCAACAAGGCTTTTGCATAAGATAACTTTTGTTTAAGTTCATTTCCAGCTGCCTCCTCATCGCATATATGTTCTCTTTCTCTTTTCACAATACTGGTAAGCCACCAGGTAACAGGATGAAAATAAAAAACTACCTCAATAAATATTTGAAAAATATTTAATATATAATCATTTCTTTTTATGTGAGCTAGTTCATGAAGTATAACTGCTTCTATTTGCTCTGGGGTAAGTTTGGAAAGTAAGGCAAATGGAAAAAGCAGAATGGGTTTGAAATGTCCAAATACAATAGGGCTTTGAATCTGTGTAGATAATTTCCCAATGATTCTTTTCACGCCGGCTTCTTTTCGTTTCAGTTCCAAAAACAATTTTATTTCCATTGGAAGTGGGTCCGTACTTACTTTGTTTAACCAAAATAAGTATGAAAAGCCTCCCATCATTTTCAAGGTCATGAGACTTACCCCAAATAACCAGACCCATGAAACCCAATCAATATATTGGTTAGGAAGATTAAGTAAATTTTCTAAAAGAGAGGTTTGAATGGAATTTATGTTATTTCCTGATAAATAGAAATGATTCTGACTGCCTGATTCCTGATATATTAAGGATTCAAGTCTGTTGGCATAAGTGTTCCATATATAATAAAAAGTACAGATGGAAGTAAGTAATTGTAGGAACAAGGTAGTCCATGCAGCGTTAAATCTTGTTCTTGAACTTTTAAAGTTTTGTGTTGTCAGCAGAAGATAAAATACTAAACCGATAATAGCTCCTTGCCATATTGAATGGAATACGGTCCAACCTAAAACATCTATCAGATTTTGGGGAAATTCTATGAAATTTTTCACGGCAATACCTTTAAATATTAATTAATTTGATTCGTGGAATCTTGATCTTCTAATTGGGAAATTAATTTTTTTATCTCCTCCAGCTCAGAGGCAGATGCTGCGGCATTCCCTAAAACTTGCATTACTAATTGATGCGAAGATCCCTGAAAAGTGTTGATTACAAACTTTTGTAATAATTTTTCTTTTGTATTTCGTTCAGAATTGGTTGCCTGGTAAAGATGAATCCTTGCAGATTCGTCTCTTTGAACCAGTCCTTTTTCAAGCATTATTTGTAATTGCTTGAGTATGGTGGTATAACCAACCACTCTTTTTTCCTGTAAAATCCCATGAACTTGCTTAACAGAGCAGGGGCCTATCTGCCAAAGGGTTTGCAGTATTTCTAATTCCGCTTCTGTTGGATTGGGTAAACTTTCCATACCTTATTTTTAAATACGATTAATTTCGTAGTGCAAATTAAGGCAGGATTTATAATTTTCCAAATATTGTACGAATTATTTCGTATTAATTTTTAAATTAATTACTCCATGTCCGCAATTTTAATTGTATTGATTCAAAAGGTTTTTCCAGTTTGATAGCCGCTTCATGGAAAGCGGGACTTCTCCACTTAGGGAATACGTTATTTGAAAAGGCATAAGCTTCGGTTGGGATACCGAGAAAATTTTTATCGATTTTTTGATTGCCATTTACGTCCTGATAAGCAGCAATGAGGTATTTACCCTCCTTGAGTCCCTCAAATTTTATAAATTGGGTGGTATTTTTCCCAACGGATACTACTTGTGCGTGGTTAGGATTCGCCTCATCTTTAAAGGCATCGGCAGAATTGTATATACCTATTCGGATAGTTCCCTTTTCAGGGATGAGTCCATCAATCTTTATTTCCAATATAATGGGCGTGTTAATGGAGAGAAATAAGGAACAAAAAAGAATATAAAGCATTAGAAATCGTTTATGTTTCTAAATTGAATGGATTGCATTTAGTTTATATTCTTCAAACTTTTTTTATTTTTTAAACTTTAATATTTTCATTTTTGTTGTAATATTGTAGCGAAAATTCGCTAAAAAATATTTATTATGGAAGCCACAGCTGTTATGTCACAATTAAAAGGGGGTGAATTTCTGCTTAAGGAAAGCACGATAGAAGATATTTTTATCCCGGAGGATTTCAATGAGGAGCAAAAGATGATACGCCAGACGGCCTATGATTTCCTTGTTCAGGAGGTTTTGCCCCAGGCGAAAAAAATTGATAAACAAGAGGATAATACCCTACTGGAGGTACTCGGTAAGTTTGCTGAGCTAGGCTTTTTGGGGACACACATGCCATCAGAATATGGAGGATTAGATTTTGATAATCATACAAACACCTTAATCAGTGAGGTGATGGGACCATCGGGGTCTTTTACGGTTGCATATGCTGCTCATATTGGGATTGGTATGTTACCTATTTTATACTTTGGCACGGAAGAACAGAAATCACTTTATCTTCCCCGACTTATTTCAGGTGAATTAAAAGCCTCTTACTGTTTAACTGAACCAGGTTCTGGCTCTGATGCACTGGCTGCTAAAACCAGAGCTGATTTGACGGAAGATGGAACAAAATATATTCTGAATGGTCAGAAAATGTGGATTTCAAACGCAGGTTTTGCCGATATTTTCATTGTTTTTGCCAAAATTGGAGGAGAGAAATTTACTGGGTTCATTGTGGAGAGAAATACCCCGGGATTAACATTTGGAGAGGAGGAAGAAAAAATGGGCATTAAAGGTTCTTCTACCAGACAAGTGTTTTTTGAAAATGTTGCTGTTCCAGTGAATAACCTATTGGGAGAAATAGGGAAAGGGCATTTGATTGCTTTCAATGTACTAAATATAGGTCGTTATAAATTGGGTGCATTATGTTTAGGTGGTGCCCAAGGAAGTGCCGATACCGCTATAAAATATGCCAATGAAAGAGTTCAGTTTTGCCAGCCAATCTCTCATTTTGGAGCCATTAAATACAAAATTGCGGAACAGGCAATTCGTATTTTTTCGGGTCAAAGTGCTTTATACAGGGTTTCTCATTTACTACAAAAAAAGAGAGAGCAACTTGCTTCTGAGGGAGTTCCTTTTGCCAAAGCAAAGTTGGAAGGTGCTGAGGAATATGCTATTGAATGTTCTATTCTTAAAATTGTGGGTTCGGAGGTTGTTGATTACGTAGTGGATGAAACCTTACAAATTCATGGGGGAATGGGATTTTCTGAAGAGGGGACAGCGGCAAGAGGCTATCGGGATTCAAGAATTAATAGGATTTATGAAGGCACCAATGAAATAAATAGAATGCTGATGATTGACCAGCTTTTCAAGCGTGCCTTAAAAGGAGAATTAGACTTGGTTGGACCTGCCTGGGCTGTTCAAAAAGAACTGGCCTCCATGCCCGTTATGGAGAATTTATCTGGTCCATATGCTGAAGAAAAGAAAGCCATTGCAGATTTCAAAAAAATCTTACTGATGGTTGCAGGTGCAGCTGCAAAGTCACAGATGGATGGTAAAATAAATCTGAAGGAAGAGCAGGAAATATTGTTTAATCTCTCTGATATGCTAACGGATTTGTTTTTAGCTGAATCTACGCTTTTGCGGGTAGAAAAACTCTCTCATAAATTGGATAAACAGATAAACCAGTCTGTATATGATGCTATTTTAAAAGTATTCCTTCATGACGCTTCTTTTAGGATGCAAAAAAATGCAACCGATGCTCTATCCTCTTTCTCGGAGGGAGATTTATTGAAAACTTTTTTAATGGGAATTAAAAGGTTTTCAAAATATCCGGTTCAACCCGTTAAAGAAGCAAGAAGAATTATCGCAGATTGTTTAATTTTGGCAAATGGATATATTCTAAATGCTTAATGTTAATTCTTATGAGTGAATACAAGGAAATAGTTAAAGATGGTGTAAAAAATATTGGAAACAGGGTGAAAAAGTTTTTTCTTTATGTAGCAGGTTTTATCCTATTAAGCTTTATAGGCTATTTAGCGGTATGTAATTTTACCTACAGCAAAGGTACCCGTTCTGGTTATTTGGTGAAAATTACTAAAAAGGGGTATATTTTTAAAACTTACGAAGGGACTTTGGGTATTGCAGGTATGGCTCAGACAAAACAAGGTTTTATCTCTACCAACTGGGATTTTTCTGTCAGGAACAAACAAGTATATAAAACGCTAGATTCTTTGCAAGGAGTTCCCGTTAAATTGTATTACAAGGAAAAATTAAAAGCGATGCCCTGGCAAGGTGATACCCCTTATTTTGTTTATGCTGCAGAAAAAGTCAAGCAATAAGGTTTAATAGGAATAACTTCTGGGTAAAAAATATAATCCGTTCCAGGTTCCAAAAACAGAGATAGGTTTATTTTGGCTTATAGCAATAAGTTCCCATTTTTCCTTAAATAAAGGGGAAATTTTTATTTTCGAGTTATTTTTATCTTGCAAATAGGATGATTCCTCGGCAAGTACTCTCACATGTTGTAAAATACCTGGAAATTCTTCCAAAAGAAAATTTTGTTTACAGGCAATCCGATAGGAATCAAAGAAAGAATCCCAGTCTTTATATCCATTTGGAAAAGTAGAACTTTTAGAAACATAATCGTCTGAAATCTGCAAAATAGCTCTTTGTGGAAATCCAGAAGGGTAGTAATGAATATTTCCTTTTATGGAAGTATTTATTTCAAAATGGTTTTCCCATTTTTCACCCCGCCAGCTGTAAGAAATTAACTGTGCAAATTGTTTTGAGTTAATACCCAAAAGCCATACAAATCGGGCATTTAAATCGTTACTTATCTTTTCATAAGAAATGGAACAAACGAACCATTCATCCGCAAAGGCAGGTTCGCTTAAAACGGCCTCTTTTTTAATGGTAGCTCCGCCATAAATCAAAAGATCTTGTTGATTTTCAGGGCTAAAATCATCCCATTTTTGAAAAGCTTCACAAAAAAGTATAATTTCCCCAAATTGTTTTGTACATAATGGAATCCAGTCTTCCTCGTTTCGATAATAAAACAAGGGAAGTAAACGGGCAGCTATTCCGTTTAATTTAAAATCATTAAGGCGGGAAGCGACAGACTCCCAGAAGGGATAAGTCTGTTCTCTCAGCCTTGCGAAACCCATGCGCAAGCAATCTTCTATCCAAAGGGTTAGAACGAAACAGCCTTGTAACATTTCAGCTTGTCTTTTCAGCTGATTCTTTTCCCGAAGGAGTTGGTTTTCTGCTTCCTTCTCTGAAGATTGAATCTCGGTTAATGGTTTTTTTGTAACATATTGAATTACCCAGGGAGGTACTTCTTCACAGCACTTAAAAGCTTGCGTATTTTTGCAATAGTAAAAGGCAAGAGCAAGGGCATATTTGTCAGGTTTTGGATAGATAGGAGAATTAGATGCTGCGATAAGCGTATCTAATTGCCAGCAAACCTGATAGAAAGCAGCACCAGAAGTTTTTATTTTGCCCCAGATAAAAAGGTTACAGGTTCCAATATCCTTTATGTATCGATTAGATGCTAAGCGATAACAACGTTCGAGTGTTGCAGCATCGGGAGATAATTTTTCAATTTCTTCCCAAACGGGTAATAAGGACATATTTATTTAGAAAAAATCAATCATCGTCTTCTTCTTCAGAAAGAATACCCAAAGTAACCATTGCTCTTTCAGAAGCAGACTGTTCTGCACTTTTTTTATTAAAGTCGTCAGATATGGCAATTCGTTGATTATTTATAAAAACGCCAACTTTAAAGCGATCTCTTTTTTCAAATTTATATCTTGAGATGAGTTTATAGGAAATAGTTTTTCCATGTTTCTGGCACCACTCCAATAGTTGGCTTTTATAATTATCATCATAATTTTCCAATTCATGGATATCTAGATATCGGCGTAATATCTTTTCAACGATGTATTTGTGGGTAAAGGAATAGCCTGCATCTAAATAAATAGCACCAACGAGTGCTTCCACGGCATTACCAAGCATGGAACGGCTAAGTCTTGTATTATTATATTCTTGTAAAACCCTATCAAGCTCCATTTTATCACCAATTCGATTGAGCGTTTTTCTTTTAACGATCTTGGATCGCATTTTAGTTAAGAAACCTTCATTACTGTCGGGATATTTCTTAAATAAATATTCTGCTACAATCGTTCCGAGAACTGCATCACCCAAATATTCCAGCCGTTCATTATTTTGAGAAAGAAGAGATTTCTCGTTTTGGGAAGATTTATGCGAAAAGGCTAATTTATAGATTGAAATATTGCGAGGAATAAAGCCGAGGACATCATACATGCGCCTGGCAAAATATTTGTCTTTAGACAGATAAAAGTTAAATAATTTAAATATTAAGCGCAAAAGACAATAGGTTATACAAATTTTTTAAAGATTACACATGCATTATGACCTCCAAATCCGAAAGTATTACTCAGTGCTGCCTTAACTTCTCTTTCTTGAGCTTCATTAAAAGTAAAGTTAAGATTCGCGTCTAATTCGGGATCATCTGTAAAATGATTAATCGTTGGAGGCACGAACTTATGCATTATGGAAAGGATTGAAGCAACAGATTCAACAGCACCAGCGGCACCTAATAGGTGACCTGTCATTGATTTTGTTGAACTAATATTCATTTTATAGGCATGTTCTCCAAAAACATTTTGTATGGCTTTTGTTTCGGCGATATCACCCAATGGGGTAGAAGTTCCGTGAACATTGACATAATCGATGTCGGTATAATTAAAGCCTGCGTCCTGCAGGGCAATTTTCATCACATTTGTGGCACCGAGGCCTTCGGGGTGTGGCGCAGTAAGATGATAAGCATCTGCCGTTGCACCGCCTCCTGCAATTTCAGCAAGTATGTTAGCTCCTCGTTTTTTAGCATGCTCCAGAGACTCAAGAATGATACAAGCACCCCCTTCTCCAAGTACGAAACCATCACGGTCTTTATCAAAAGGCCGAGAAGCGGTTAAAAAGTCGTCATTCCTGGTTGATAATGCTTTCATTGCACTGAAACCTCCCATTCCAGCAACGGTAACGGTGGCTTCTGATCCTCCAGTCACCACAATATCATTTCTGCCCAGTCTAATTGCATCCATAGCATTGATGATAGCATGTGTAGCAGAGGCACAAGCAGAAACTGTGGCGTAATTAATTCCACGAAGACCGAATCGCATAGAAATATGTCCAGCAGCGATGTCAGAAATCATTTTAGGAATCATAAAAGGACTAAACCTTGGGGTTCCGTCGCCTTTCATAAACTCCTTGATCTCCTCCTCTAAACTACTTAGACCTCCAATGCCAGAACCCCAGATAACGCCTATCCTGTTAGGATCCAAAGAAGGGTCATTTTCGAAATCCAATCCAGCGTGTTGGACAGCTTCAGCCGCACAACAGATAGCAATTTGTGCAAATCGGTCTAACCTTCTTACTTCCTTTCTGTCGATATACATTTCAGGGCTGAAATTTTTAATCTCGCAGGCAAATCTGGTTTTAAAAAGAGCAGGGTCAAATAAAGTAATAATATTCGCTCCACTTACACCTTGTTGAAGACTGGAAGTAAACGAATTTATATCATTACCTATAGGTGTAATGGCACCAATACCTGTTACAACAACTCTATTCATCTGATCGATTTAATCGTTTTTTAAACCACAAGTCTGTTACAAGACAGACTTGTGGTTTAAGCTTTCATTACACAAGGATTACTTTGCGGCTAACTGATCTTCAAGATATTTAACAGCGTCGCCAACAGTTTGAATCTTTTCAGCTTGCTCATCTGGAATAGAGACTTCAAATTCTTTTTCAAAAGCCATAATCAGTTCAACCGTATCCAAAGAATCGGCACCTAAATCACCAGTGAAACTTGCACCTGGATTTACATCTGCTTCGTCAACTCCCAAATTTTTAACGATAATCTTGCTTACTCTTTCTGCAATGCTAGACATAGGGAAATTATTAGTGGTTATTTAAAATAAGGTGCAAAGTAAAGCAGAACTGCCTTTAAAATCAAAGTTTTTTATTTTTTTTTTACTTTAATGCATTCTTTCTTTCATTTTTAATGATATTTTAACCCCTATTTGCAATTTTATTGCTTATTTCGCCCTTGCATTGATAAGTTCTATTAAATGTGATATACCCAAAAAAATGCACAAGAAAGTCAACAAAAACACGAAGATAGTAGCTACTGTAGGTCCTGCTTGTAGCTCCATTGAAAATCTGCAGGCATTAGCTGATGCTGGGGTGAATATCTTTCGACTCAATTTTTCACACAGTCGCCACGATGAACATCTTGAGGTAATCAACCGGATTACCGAACTAAATGAAAAATTTGGCTACCATATTGGTATTTTAGCAGACCTTCAGGGTCCTAAACTCAGAGTAGGTCAAATAGAAAATAATGCCATCGATCTGGCAGAAGGTGATGTCATTACTTTAGTGAATAAACCGTGTATAGGCACGAAAGAAGCAATATATATGAGTTACCAGGAATTTGCCAGCGATGTTAAAGTTGGTGAAAAAGTTCTGGTTGATGACGGAAAACTGGTCTTTGAAGTTGTTGAAACAAATTTTAAAGATACCGTAAAATTAGTAACTCTTTTTGGGGGCGTTTTGTCTTCTAATAAAGGGGTAAATCTACCCAATACCAAAATTTCTCTCCCTTCTTTACCAGAAAAAGATCTCATTGATCTGGAATTTATTCTTACCCAACCTGTTAACTGGATTGCCCTTTCCTTCGTCCGTTCAGCAAAAGATGTAAAGGAACTAAGAGCTAAAATTGAAGCGAAAAATCATCCAGCCAAGATCATCTCTAAAATTGAAAAACCAGAAGCTATTGAAAAAATTGATAAAATTATCAAAGCTTCCAATGCTGTCATGATAGCAAGAGGAGATCTGGGTATCGAAATTCCTATTGAGCAAGTTCCTGTCGTTCAAAAAACCATTATCCAAAAATGTATCCAACGGTCAAGACCTGTCATTGTGGCAACTCAGATGATGGATTCAATGATAACCAATCCTTCTCCTACCCGTGCCGAAGCAACAGATGTTGCTAATGCCGTCTTCGATGGCGCCGATGCCGTTATGTTAAGTGCGGAAACGTCTGTAGGAAGACACCCTCTCAAGGTGGTAGAGGCAATGGTCAGAATTATTCAGGAAGCTGAAAAAGTATTTGAAATCGGTGAAAAAAGACCTATTCCTTCTGAAAATTCACGTACCTTTCTATCCGATGTCGTTTGCCAAAATGCTGTTCATACAGCAGAAAGTATCAAAGCAAAAGCCATTATTGGTATGACAAGTTCAGGTTATACTGCCTTTAAAGTATCTAGTTTTAGACCCGATATCAAGATTAAAACATACATTTTTTGCGATAAAATTGATATGATCGCTACCCTGAGTCTCGTATGGGGGGTTGAATGTTTCTATTATGATCGTTATGCCACTACCGATGACACCATTCAGGACGTGATTGATTTGCTTAAAGCGAATTCAATCATTGAAAAAGGAGATATTGTTGTGAATACAGGAACGATGCCTTTGATGAGAAAACATCGTACTAACATGCTTAAAATTACCGTTATTGAATAATAACGCTCAAATAAATTCATGAAAAGCCTTTGGTTTTGTCTCTCGTTCTTTTCGTTTATTCTTTCAGTTCACGGACAGCCTGTGCAGGTTTCTGCAAATGATTTGTTGGTAGAATCAGCACTCATTGAAGCGGCAAAGGAAAAATTTTTACTAAATATTGATAAAGCAGTTGCTATCTATCAAAAAATTTTGAAAGATCAACCAAATAATAATCTTGCAGATTATTACCTGTCGCTTATTTATCAAGATAGTTCTTTGTGGGAAAAAGCCGCTTTCCACGGCCTTTCAGCCGTTAAAAAATCGCCTGATAATATTTGGTTCCAACAAAATCTGGCTTCTGTTTATATGAAAAATGGCCAATCTTCATCAGCTATCCCTGTTTTGCAGACTTGTTTATCCTTAGACCCTAAAAACACCGAGACATACAAAAATTTAATTTTATGCTTCCAAAAAGGAAATGACTGGAGTGCTGCTCTGAAAGTGGTTGATGATTTAGCTTTGGTTTGGGGGGTTACGCCTGAAACAATCATGCAAAAACATGATTTATATGATAAATCTGGAAATATTCCCAAAGCAAAAAAGGAATTACAGTATTTGATCTCCATGTTTCCCACAGAGATAAATCATTTTTATCTTGCTTCTGAATACTTTGTTAAAAATAAGGATATTGAAGGGGCTATAAAAATTTTAAAACAATTATTAGCAACAGATCCCAGTGCTGTTCAGGCTAAATTTGAGTTAAATCAACTTGAGAATAATTCCACCTCTCCATCTATCTTGTCTTTAAAGGCATTTTTTTCTGATAACCAGATAGATACAGAGAAGAAAAGATTAAGATTGATGCCTGAGTTAGATCAACTCCTTATCTCAAAAGATCCCTTGAAGAAGGAACAGTTATTGGAACTTTGTATCGCTATGGAAAAGGCACATCCTTCAGATGCTTTGCCCCTGGCTCTTCAAGCTGAAATTTATAGTATTATGGGCTCAGTTGACACTGCGCTACAGAGCTTTAAAAAAGCACTTATTAAAGAGGAGTCAATCTTACAAATCTGGGAGAAATATTTATACCTTCTTTGGAAAAATGGACGGTCTTCCTTGTTGGTAAAGGAAGCTTTGTTTGCCTGGGATATTTTTCCAAATAATCCATTAATTCCTTTTTATGTTGCTTATGGTTATGTTTTTCAGGGGAAATCATCAGAAGCTATGCCTTTAATTGAAGAAGCTTTACTGCAAAGTTCAAAAAATGAGGAACTTACAATGCATTTAATTGCCTTAAAAGCATTTGCTATTGCCTTACAAGGTGATATGGAAACGGCAAAAAATAGTTTTACTATGTTAAAAGTAAAAAGTAAAAATAATTTTATCTGGGCTCTTGAGGTTCTTTCCGGCTTTGAAATGGGGCAGTTTCCTGGAAATGAGAAGGAAGAAACCGCCCTTGGCATGCATGCAAAGGCTTATGCTGCTTTCCGTAATAAACAGGTTGATCAGGCTTTAAAATTTTTCAGTGAATTTGAATATTGCGGGTCTCCTCTGTTTTTTGAACATTGGGGTGATGTCTTACTTTCCATAAATAAAAAGGAAGAAGCGGAAAGAGTTTATCAAAAATCGGCATCATTGGGAAATACAGGAAAAAGTTTATCTTTGAAATTGAGCAAGTATTGATGAAATGAGAAAATTGATTTTAGCTTGCTTTCTTCTTTCCGTTATATTGTCATGCTCTCCAAAGTTAAATAAAAATTTAACCGCAAATGAGGAAGAAAATCCTGCTTATTTTCTTGAAAAGGCAGTTTTATCTCCTGATTGGATGGAGGGGCGATGTCAATTACAAATGGAGTCAGAAAGTATGAATCTGAGTGGGCAAGCTATTATTCGGGTGCGTAAAGATAGTGCTGTTTGGGTTTCATTAAGGAAATTAGGTTTTGAAGTAGGGCGAGCTTTAATTTTAAAAGATTCTTTTTTTTATCTGGACAGATTGAATAATCATTTTCAGTCCTTCCCTATTTCATATGTTCAGGAAAAATACCATCTGCCTGGTGATTTTTTTTATTTACAGGCAATAATAATGGGAAATGCACCCTTAAAAAATGTATCCCATTTTAAATTATTGAAAAAAGAAGCCGCATCTTGGCAGTTGCAAAATATGTCTCCAGATGGAATTTTTTCCTTAGATTGGGATTTTGCAAATAAAAGAATGGTTGCCATCGAATGGAATCAACCTTCAGGGAATAAATATTTTAAAATGAAGCTTTCAGATTATAAAGCATTAGAAAGCAACCAACAATTTTCTTATTTTCGTGATTTGAATATACAAAGTGCCGAAACTGGAAACCTACATGTCATCCTATCTTTCAATCAGGTTCAATTTAATCTGCCTCTCAGCCTTCGGTTCGATATCCCGCAGCGTTATTCTGGTGGCAATTAATCTGGTTTTTTTATTTTTATTCTTACATCCCTCTCATGGCCAATCAAGAAAAGAACTGGAGGAAAGGAGAAAGGATTTGTTGAAAAATATTGAACAAACAACAAAGTCCCTTCAGCAAACAAGAGAGGATAAGGAAAAATCTCTTCAGCATTACCTTAATTTACAAACGCAAGTTTTAAACAGACAACAGTTGTTAAGTACCCTGGATAGAGAAATTATTAACATAGAAATCAGAATAAAACGCACGGAAAATGTACTAATATCTCTTAAATCGGATCTTGACCTCCTGCAAAGTGAATATAAAGTAATGGTCAGGGCGGCATTAAGAAATAAAATCAACAGAAATTTAGATGCTTTTCTATTTTCTTCCGAAAATTTGAATCAATTTTTCAAACGTTTTATTTTATTAAGACAGTATGAAAGTTACCGAAGAAGACAGGTTTCCTTGATTCAGGCCACTCAGATTACCTTGAAAAATAAAACGATTCAACTTACTGCTACCTTAGCAGAAAAAGAAGCGGTACTTAAGACCATTAATGGCCAGAGGGAACAATTGAGGGAGGAACTTAAAATCAAGAATGATATGTTAACTTCTTTAAAAGAAAATGAAAAAAAGTTAGCAACTACCTTGGAAGACCAGTTAAAACAAAGGCTTAGACTGGACTTGTCAATAGAAAGAGTCATTCGTCTTGAAATGGAAGCAATAGCAAAACGAAATGCTTCCGTTCCAAAAACAGAGAAAAAATCAGTACCGTTAAATACAGTTTCTCATTTTCAACAAGCTAAAGGGAATTTGCCGTGGCCGGTTGAAGATGGCCAGATTGTCAGGTCCTTCGGTACCCAACAACACCCCGATTTTAAAGACGTGAAAACGGTAAATAATGGCATCGATATTTTAACTACACCAAAAGCTTCCGTTAAAGTAGTTTTTCCAGGAAAAGTGGTAGGAACTCAGGTAGTTCCAGGATTTCAATATACGGTCATCGTTCAACATGATAATTTTTATACCGTTTATGCTAATATGGAGACAATCAGTGTGAAAAGAGGTGATTTGCTTGGTTCGAATCAGTCTATTGGTTCTCTGGGGGACGAAAAACCTGAAATACACTTCGAATTGTGGAAAGAAAAACAACGCCTTAATCCTTCCGATTGGATACAATAATGATTTTGAAATGAGTAATGGATGGAATTTAGGGGAAAAAGAACAAAAAGGTATTCTTGTGGAACAGGAATTCGCCGTTTTGGTAGGACTAATTCAAAAAGGAGAAACGGAGGATCAAGTAAATGAATATCTGGACGAACTAGCCTTTCTGGCTCTCACCGCTGGTGCAAAATGCTTGAAAAGATTTACCCAAAAATTAATTCATCCAGATAGTCGCACTTTTATTGGTAAAGGAAAATTAGAGGAGATTCAAGCCTATATTGGAAGTCATGAAAATGTTAATATGGTCATCTTTGACGATGATTTGACTGGTAAACAGGTTAATATTTTAGAGGCGTTTCTCAAAGTTAAAATCATTGACCGGTCTACCCTGATTCTGGATATTTTTGCTTCCAGAGCTCAAACTGCTCAGGCTAAAACGCAGGTTGAACTGGCCCAAATGCAATATTTATTGCCTAGGTTAAGAGGGCTTTGGACACATTTGGAACGTCAAAAAGGGGGAATTGGTATGAGGGGTCCTGGTGAAAAGGAAATTGAAACGGACAGGCGTATTGTCAGAGATAAGGTTACTTTGCTGAGGAAAAAACTTGAGAAAATTTCGCTGCAGAATGAAACCCAGAGAAAAAGTCGTGGAGATCTTATTCGTGTTGCTTTGGTAGGCTATACCAATGTTGGCAAGTCCACTTTAATGAACTTGTTAAGTAAATCTGACGTATTTGCCGAAAATAAGTTATTTGCAACTTTAGATACTACTGTTCGTAAAGTGGTGCTGGAAGATACTCCATTTTTACTTTCAGATACCGTTGGTTTTATAAGGAAATTACCTCACCATCTTGTGGAAAGTTTTAAATCTACCCTCGATGAGGTTAGAGAGAGTGATATCCTCATCCATGTGGCTGATGTTGCTCACCCGCAACATGAAGATCATATAACTACCGTAAATCAGACCCTGCTCGATCTGGGAGTTACGGATAAACCTACCTGGCTCATATTAAATAAATTTGATCTTTACAGGGAAAAATACTTCGATGAGTTATTGGATGATGAAGGTAAAGAGGAGGTTATAGCCAGTTTGATGAAAAAATGGGAGCAAAGTGAAACGATTACTCCATTACTTATTTCTGCTGAAAAGAAAGAAAATATTTCCGTTTTCCGAAAAAAGTTATTGGAAATGATCCAAAATCAATATAAAATCAGATATCCTTATCAGGCAAAAAAATGGTGATTTTCTGAGATATGGTTAGACCTTTTCATAAGGTCAACGATACTATTTACCTAATTTCCAGATTTAAAAAAGTTTTTTCTTGGCTTCGGAGAAGACTGGAATTATGGTTTGAACTTCCAATAACTTTCTTTTCAGGAAAAATTTTCATGGCAACATTATGGCAAATATTTTATTATATTGTATTATATTGCAAACGAAATTTTTTTCCCGGTTTTTCTCAAGGTGGTCTTGGTAAATCCGAAACCCAGAATACACACAAAAAGTGAATAGGAATATAGCCTTTTTGGAACTCAAATATGGTAATATCTATGGTGGATATCCTAATTTTTATGCTATTAGTGAAATCGCTTTCTTAGTATTTGAAATTGCTTCTAAGAAGCTTTTTCTTGAAAGTTGGATAAATAACGCACCAATAGATATTGTAAATGTATATTCTGAAATTAATGAGTTAGGTCATACACTGTCGAGAAATAAAGAAGTTTTCAATCTTAATACAGGTCAAACAATGCCATTTGATGAAAATTTCAAATTATCTGAAGATCGGCTTTCCTTTGAATTCAATAAACTAAAGAATGCCAAGCTTCATATTAGAAATTTTTTAGACAAAAATTTCCGTAAATATGATTTTGATGATCTAATCGTTTTTGATGGTCGAAGAGATTTATTCTTATGTGAACGCTGTGGAGCAGATTTTAGTCATTGGAACATCATCGATTTACAAAAAGAGTTAAATAAAACGACTGAATATTTGTTTTCATTAAATAAATTATCTGTAATTATTAATTTCAGATTGGATAAATCGCATCTAAAGAGTAATAATCTTGAATACTGGCTTCACCCAATTGCTGCAAGACAAATTGTGCCTAAATCTGCTGCTTGGGATGCTGCTCGGCTTTTGATGATATATAATGAGTGGAATAATCATCACCCCGACTTCCTCATTAAGGCACAATTATTGCTCAATAAAATTCAAAGTAACAAATAAAGTTACATGTAATATTCCTCCCCTGAAGTCGGAATAATTGCTTGAGGAAGGCCATAAGAGGTTAATAAACTTGCAAATTCTTTTTTCGCTTCCATTTCTCCATGTACTAAGAATAGTTTTTTTAGATTACCCTTCTGGTTTTTAAGGTGTTCAAGCATTTCAAGTCTGTCGCCATGGGCTGAAAAGGAATCCATAATTTCTACATTAGCTTTAACCTCCATTTTTTGTCCCATCAAATATATATTTTTGGCACCAGCGCGAAGTTTTCCTCCTGGTGTAAACGGGGAACAATAACCTACTATTAATATAGTATTATTAGGATTTTCAATATTGTGTGCAACATGATGTTTAATCCTTCCAGCATTTATCATCCCAGAAGCACTAATGATAATTGCTGGTCCTTTTAATTCATTTAATTCCATGGAATCGGCCTGTTTACGAATGTATTTAAGCCTTTTAAATCCAAAAGGATTATCATCCATCAGTAAATATTCCGTTAAATCTTCATCAAAACATTCGGGATGAGAAGCATAAACCATCGTTGCATTAACTGCTAAGGGACTGTCAACATAAACAGGAACATGGGGTAATCTACCCTCATTTTCAAGTTGGTCAAGAATAAAGATTAACTCTTGGGTTCTGCCAACACTAAAAGCAGGGATAATCACCTTGCCCCCTTTTTCCACACAAGTTTCGGTCAAAATTTTAAGAAACTTTTCTGTTTCTCTTGGATTAGCATCATGCTCCTTATTACCATAAGTTGATTCTGAAATTAAAAAGTCTACGGGTGGAAGAGCTTGGGGATTTCTCAAAATAGGTCTTTCCGGCCGTCCTATGTCCCCGGTAAATCCCAATAGTTTCTCTACTTTATTTTCAGTGATGCGAAGGGTCACGCCTGCACTTCCCAGAATATGCCCAGCGTCAGAAAAAATAAAGGATATTTGTTCGTTAATAGTTATCCATCTGTCATACCCAACGGTTACAAAAAGTTCTAGTGCAGGGGGTACATCTTTACTTTGGTATAGAGGCTGATAAAAATCTAGATCCTGATAACTGGCATTTCGAGACCTTTTTTTATGGTAAAATTCAGCATCTTTTTCTTGAATGAATGCACTGTCTAATAATAGAATATGTGTTAAATCACGGGTTGCATGGGTACAATAAATGGTGCCTTTGAAACCATCCTTTACTAATTTAGGAATTCGTCCACAATGATCAATATGTGCATGGGAAAGTATAAGACAATCTATTTTGGAAGGATCAAAAAGCCATTCCTGATTAAAATTTTCCATCTCTGGACGGTTACCCTGGTAAAGTCCACAATCTAAAAGAATAGTAAAACCACTATCAAGAGTAACCAGGTGAGAACTACCTGTTACATCCTGAACACCTCCGCAAAAGGTTAATTTCATAAATTTTTATTTAGGTCAATATACGATATTATTGTTGTTTTTGGCAGATAGGATTATTTATTAATACGATTTAATCCATCCTGTGGATCTCTGTAATCAGGGGCAAGCCGAAGAGCTGTCTGATAGTATTTTCTTGCCTTATCATATTCTCCCAGCCATTCTGCGCTCAGGCCACAATAATATTGTCCTTCAATCAGCAGAGGATTTAAAGAAACTGCCTTATTAAAATCGATGTATGCTTGTTTGATAGAATCCAAGTCGAGATAAATCAATCCAGCATTAAAATAAGGGTCAGCAAGCTGAGGATTCAGTTTTTGCATTTTTTTGAAAATCAAAAGTGCTTCAGTTAAATTGTTATTCCTGGCCAGAAAATTAGCTTTTGCCAACAGAGCTTGTAAATTTTCTGGATCTCTCTGCAAGGCAGATTCGTAATATTTTCCTGCTATAAAATTGCCTTTTGCTTCTTGTAGCTGCCCTAGTATGATCCATGCATCCTCAATATCAGGATCCCCTTCTATCGCCTCTTGCAAGCTGTTTATAGCTCTTGCGGTATCACCTGTTTCTTTGAAAAAAATACCCGTTAAGAAAGCAGTTTCAGGTATTCCATCTCCTATTTTTCTTGCTTTATCCAATGATTTGAATCCCTCCTCATATTGCTTTAAAATAAGTTGAAGTCTGGCTAGTTTTCTCATCGTTTCTGCAGATTCAGGAAATCTTTCACTGGCTTCTTTTAAAATTTGAAGCGCCTCATACGATTTAAAATAAGCTAAATAGGTTTCAGATAATCTATGTAAAGCCTCTGGATAAGAAGAATCTAATTTCCAGGCATGCATGAAATCTGCAATTGCTTCTTCGTATTTTTCATTTTCAAGAAAAAGAATACCTCTTACAATGTATAAACTATCCTCCCTGATGGCGTTATTTATTGCATTATTCATGATTTCAAGCCTCTCTTCGAAGGTTGATCGATTTGAAGGAATAGCTGGCTTATTTTTATTTTTGCAACTGAAAAAAAATAATAAGGCTATAAAAATAAACTTGACCAGGTCATTTTCTATTCTAGCTATATTGGACATTGAACAGTCATTTCATTATGCTCAACAAAATACATCAATTTTCAACAATTATATTTTTATTCCTACTACTCCTTTGTGTGAATATTAAGTCATTGAATGCTCAGGAACTAAAAATTTCAAATATTTTATCCATAGATGGAGATATTGAAATAATTTCATTTTTTAAAAATCAGGATGGCGACACCCTTGCTGCCGGAAATTATAAGGGAATATGGAAGGATAACTCGAAAATCTGGTTATCTGAGGGGGAAAATGATATTTTTTTAGGAAAATGGAAGAAGGGACGTTTTGATCTGATTCTTTCCTGGGGAGGCTCGAGAAATGATATTCTATTCGATGCAAAAGGTCTGGCAAACGGAGATATGATCCTTGCTGGAAGTTTTACTGAAAAGATACAGCTGGGACAAAAGACTATTTTTACGGAAGGTAATGCCAAAGCCATCTTTCTGACCCGAATAAATGAAAAGGGAGAGGTATTATGGATAGCTCTTTTTCAAGGAAGTAGCTGGAAAGACTGGGGCGAAATGCAGCTTGATGAAGTTAAAAATGAAATTATTCTCTGTGGCAGCTTTCATGATAATATCATTTTTGATAATGGACAAACGCTCCTTGGAACTGGTGAATCTTCTGTATTTGCCGGAATATTCGATATGGGTACAGGAAAAGTCAAAAATCTAAGAGCATTTTCAGGAAATAATTCTGTGAATCAGGCTTACGCCCTTTCTTTGCATGTCTGGGGGAATGCATTGGTTATTGCTGGAAATTTTGATCGGGATATTGTCGTCGATTCTATCACAGAAATGGCATTGAGCAGAGACTGGGATATATTTTTGATTTACCTGAAAAGAGACGGATTGGGTTTGGTGAAACTTCTGAAAATAGGGGGTGTCTATGAACAACGCGTTTTGACAACTTATATGGATGAGAAAAACGGAGATATTTATTTGTCGGGTGCTCTCGCTGGAGTTATGAAAATAGGGGAAAATACCATCTTGCAATCTCAAGATGGATTGTCAGATATTTTTTTGTTGAAAACAAGTTTTGAAGGAACTTTTAAATGGGCTTCTTTGCTAGGTGGGGATAATGTTCAGGCTCCTTTAACTCTTTACAAATCAGATGATCATTTATGGTTAAGTGGTTATTCTTTAGGAAAATTAAAATGGCAAGGGGAACCTTTGGAACCTTTGACTTCATTTCATTCCTTTATTTCGCAATGGACGCTAACTGAAGGTAAACCCAGATTAATTTATTCCTTTTCTGGTGAGGGAATTGCCTTTCCTACACAATTTAAACAATTTGATAACCAATCTTTATCGTTCTCAGGTTCCTATAGAGGAAAAGTGAATATTAGAGATAATTATTTACCTTTTTCAACAAGATACAGTGGCTTTTTTGGTTTTTTCCCCTTGGCCTTAACTTCTATAAAGGAAAATTTGGATGTTCCTTTATTTAGTTTAATCCCGAATCCAGGAGATGGTCACATACATTTGAATGGTATAGCAGAAAATGGAGAAGTTTTCGTTTGGTTGGGTGAAAGAATGGTTTACAAAGTATTTGTTTTTAAAGGAGATAATTATATCATTCTTCCTACTGACTTACCAGCAGGAATTTATTCAATCATGGTCCGTTTTACCAATGGGAAATCCCAAACCAGATTATATTTTAAAAAATAAAATGCACTTGCTTGTGGAATTTACCATCGAAAAAAAGATTAAGTCCATGTTAGATGGGGTGTATAGCGTTTATTTTAAGGAAAAATCACTAAAAACAGGAGTAAATAAGCGTTAAAAATGGAGATAAAAAATTAATCTTTTAATATTTATGGTATAAATCAAAAGATATCGATTATTTTTGTCGTTCTTATATAAAAATAAAGTAAATGCTTAGAATAATTTTCCTTTCACTACTAATTGTTTCTGGGGTAGAACTAAACGCTCAGCGTTATGGTCACATGAACTTTAGTGCTTTTTTGACTTCTTTAACAGATACGCGTAAAGCCGACATTGATTTGGAAGAATATCAAAATACACTAGTTGCTCAAGGGCAGGCTATGGCCGAAAAGTTTAAAAATAACTATATTGCTTTTATGAAAGAGCAACAGGCTGGAAATCTTGCGCCAATTAAAGAAAAGGAACAACAAGAAATATTACAAAAAGAACAAGAAGCAATTCAGGCTTTTGAACAAGAGATTCAGCAAAAACTTCAGGTAAAAAGAGAAGAGTTGTTAAAGCCAATTGTAGATAAGATAACGGCTAAAATTAAAGAGGTATGCAAAGAAAATGGTTTTGTGATGGTATTTGACACCAGTGCTTTTAATGCCCTTTTATATACACCCGAAACGGAAGATATCACTTCCCTAGTCAGAGCAAAAATGATTTCCATTCCGGCTACTAAATAAGGAATTACTAATAAATACAATAAAAAAAGGGGGATAAAACAATCAATCCCCCTTTTTTTATATTAGATAATTTCGAGAACTTTTTAGTTTATTTTAACCATCAGATCTTTATAGTTAACCTTGCTGTTAGGGTCATGGCCTTGTATAGCAATAGTTCCACTGCTAAGAATTCTTTGGAGCTGGCCTTCTTTTCTTAAAGGAGTTTTAGGTTCTGTATAATCAACAATGGTCACACCGTTTATTCTGGTGACAATTCGTTTTCCTTTAACGGTAACATGTAACTCGAACCATTCATTATCAGGTGTATATACTTCTGCAACATCTACAATATTGTAAAGGCTGGCTGTACGTCTCCAATCACTCTGAGAATTATTAACCTGTATTTCATAACCTTTTGCAGGCCAGGCTTTTTCTAAAAATTCTGTATGGATATAAAGTCCTGAATTTGCCTGTGGGAAAGTCATTATCTGTACTTTTAGTTCAAAGTCTTTAAAATTATGATTAGCGAGAGGCCCCTCATAAAATAGATGAGCACGTGAACCATGAACCGTTAGGGCACCTTCGGATAATTTAAAAGTTTCAGGATTTTCACTTGGTCGCCAGGCTTTCAAGTGTTCTCCTTCAAATAATTTTACCCATTGGCCATGTCCATGCTGACTCAAGCAACATGTAACCAGAAAGAGAAGCAAAAATTTCTTCATTTTTATAATTTTAGGTTATTTAAGTTATTAAATATAATTCTTTTGAGTTAAAAGATTGAATTTAGAAGTCTTTAAATTGTAATAATAGAAAAAGGGTATCAATTCATAATCAGCTTATGATTTGATACCCCAATAATTGAAAAAACATTTTAAATTATGCTTTAGCGCTTGCTTCTTTTGAATTCATTTCTACTGTAAATTCATCTACCAGAATTCTGCCACAATGTTCGCAAGCCATAATATTTTTACAGGTAAAAATTTCTAACTTTACCTGAGGTGGAATTTTATTAAAACAACCTCCACAAGAATCTCTTTGGATAGTAACTACAGCAAGTCCATTTCTGTAGGAGCCTCTAATTTTGTCATACGACTTTATCAATCTTTCTTCAATGCCATTTCTTGCCTTTACAGACCGTTTACGAAGGGCATTTTCTTCATCATTTGTTTTAGCAATAATCTCTTCGAGTTCAATTTTCTTCTGATCCAGCTCTTTCTGCTTTGCTTCTCTTTTAGCAACACTGCTTGCCAAAGCTTCTTTTTTATTTTCGATTTCTACCAGAACATTCTTCTTTCTTCTTTCAGATAATTGAATCTCAAGTTTTTGAAGTTCTAATTCTTTAGTCAGCGCTTCAAATTCTCTATTATTTTTAACATTATCAAGTTGCGTTTGATAACGGACAATCAGATTTTCAGATTCTTTGATCGAAGCATCATACTGAGCAGCATTTCGGGTTTGATCCTCTATGATTGACTTTGCCTTTTCAATACGAGTGTCAAGGCCTACAATCTCATCTTCCAAATCGCTTACCTCAATGGGTAATTCACCTCTAAGTACAGCAATTTGGTCTATTTTGGAGTCAATTTGTTGAAGCTCGTAGAGCATTTTCAACTTTTCAGCAACTGTTTTTTCAACGGCCATTTGGGCAGATTTATGATGAATTCAAAATTATTGGTGATAATACACCGGATTGGTAACTACGGTTGTTGACCGAACGGCAAAATTAGTAAATTTTTCAGAAATAATTTCTTTTATTAAGTTAACAGCACATACTTCTGATTCGTAATGTCCAATATCGGCAATAATAATTTTATTATTGGCTTCTTGAAACTGATGATATTTATAATCAGAGGTAACAAATATGTCTGCATTGCTTCTGATGGCATCAGTTAATAAAAAACTTCCGCTCCCTCCACAAAAGGCGACCTTATGGATTAAGTCTTTGCATATCAAGGTGTGTTTTATTACTTTAAGGGACAAGTTCACCTTTAATAAATTTAAAAAATCAACAGGTGACATGGGTTTGTCCAGATAACCAATCATGCCAGCACCTACCTGAGGGGAAGTGCTGTTCAAAGTGGTGATTTCCTTAAATATTGTTTTTTCAGTTATGGAATCTATCAATTGACTGGCTTCATTTAGTTGATGATTAAAAAGAGTTGCCGATAACTGACCCGTATTTGAATGATTGACATCAGGTTGATAGAAAATAGAAAATGGACTGAGTGCTTCCAACTGAGAAACCACCAGTTTAGCTTTATTTTCAGGGATAGTGCAGGATATACGTGTAAGTAAGCCCAATTTATTCTGTAAGATCGATAGATTTTGTAATCCTATTATTTTTCCCAATGTCTCATTTATTCCTCTGAACAGTGCGTTGTCAAGATTGGTGTGAATCACATAAATTGCCAGATCATTTTTTATGGCTTTCAGAATTATATTTTCCACAAAACCACCAGGTACCAATTTTTTTAGTGATTTGTAAATAATTGGGTGATGTGCAACAATAAGGTTTGCTTTTTTTTCTATCGCCTCTTCTAATACTTCAAGGGTTACATCAAGACAAGTCAGAATACTGGTTATGACGGTTTGAGGATCCCCAACCAACAAGCCACA
>Ga0214921_10001653_pt1 | contig 37471 bp, 39 predicted proteins | sample LL1505_MetaG_FD_177992 | JGI IMG/M metagenome (GOLD analysis project Ga0214921, IMG submission 177992) | Freshwater microbial communities from Lake Lanier, Atlanta, Georgia, United States - LL-1505 | ecosystem: Environmental > Aquatic > Freshwater > Lake | place: USA: Georgia | collected...
CACTCTATAGAGAAGAGATGGCCAAGCAAGGCGTGACCTTGCCTGCGCAAGGCGAGTATGGTGTGGGCATGGTGTTCTTGCCCAAAGAACACGCTTCACGCATGGCTTGTGAGCAAGAACTTGAGCGTGCTGTCAAAGCCGAAGGTCAAGTGTTGTTGGGCTGGCGCGATGTGCCCGTGAACCGCGACATGCCCATGTCACCCACCGTTCGCGAAAAAGAACCTGTCTTGAAGCAGATCTTCATTGGCCGCGGTGCCGATGTGATCGTGCAAGACGCCTTGGAGCGCAAGCTGTACGTCATTCGCAAAACAGCCAGTGCCGCCATTCAAAACCTGCAACTCAAGCACAGCAACGAGTACTACATCCCCAGCATGTCCAGCCGTACCGTGGTGTACAAAGGCTTGTTGTTGGCCGATCAAGTGGGTACCTACTTCCGTGACTTGGAAGACGAGCGTTGCGTGTCTGCACTTGGTTTGGTGCACCAACGTTTCTCCACCAACACCTTCCCAGAGTGGCCTTTGGCTCACCCTTACCGCTATGTGGCGCACAACGGTGAGATCAACACCGTCAAGGGCAACTACAACTGGATGAAGGCCCGCGAAGGCGTGATGTCTTCGCCCGTGTTGGGCGCCGATTTGCACAAGCTCTACCCCATCAGCTTTGCCGGCCAATCCGATACCGCCACCTTTGACAACTGTTTAGAGTTGCTCACCATGGCCGGCTACCCCATCAGCCAAGCCGTGATGATGATGATTCCCGAGCCATGGGAAAACCACAACACCATGGACGAGCGCCGCAAGGCCTTCTATGAATACCACGCCGCCATGCTTGAGCCATGGGACGGCCCTGCCTCCATTGTGTTCACCGATGGCCGTCAAATTGGTGCGACCTTGGACCGCAATGGACTCCGTCCTTCACGTTATTGCATCACCGACGACGACATGGTCATCATGGGTTCTGAAACAGGCGTGTTACCCATCCCCGAAAGCAAAATTGTTCGCAAGTGGCGCTTGCAGCCCGGCAAGATGTTCCTGATCGATTTGGAACAAGGCCGCATGATCGATGACGAAGAACTCAAGTCGAACCTGGCCAGCAGCAAGCCCTACAAGCAGTGGATTGAAAACTTGCGCATCAAGTTGGACGATGTGAAAGCCACCACGGCCAATGCACCTGTGTCCAAAGAATCTTTGCTCGATTTGCAGCAAGCTTTTGGCACCACCCAAGAAGACATCAAGTTCTTGTTGGCCCCTATGGCACAAGCCGGTGAAGAAGCCTTGGGCTCCATGGGCAACGACAGCCCATTGGCTGTGTTGTCAGACCGTAACAAGCCTTTGTACAACTACTTCAAGCAGTTGTTTGCACAGGTGACCAACCCACCGATCGACCCCATTCGCGAAGCCATCGTGATGTCCTTGGTGTCCTTCATTGGACCCAAGCCCAACTTGCTCGACATCAACCAAGTGAACCCACCCATGCGCTTGGAAGTGAGCCAGCCGGTGCTTGACTTCGCAGACATGGCCAAGTTGCGCAACATTGAACAGTCCACACAGGGCAAGTTCAAAAGCGCTACTTTAGACATTACCTACCCTGCAGCCTGGGGCAGCGAAGGTGTTGAAGCCAAGCTGGCATCACTGTGCGCTGAAGCCGTGGACGCTATCAAAGGCGGCCACAACATTCTGATCATCAGCGACCGCGGTGTGACGCCCACCCAAGTGGCCATTCCAGCTTTGCTGGCGCTATCGGCCATTCACCAACACTTGGTGCGCGAAGGCTTGCGCACCACAGCAGGTTTGGTGGTGGAAACTGGCACAGCCCGCGAAGTGCATCACTTTGCCGTGTTGGCAGGTTACGGCGCAGAAGCCGTTCACCCCTACTTGGCGATGGAAACTTTGCAAGCTTTGCACAAAGAGTTGCCTGGTGATTTGTCAGCTGACAAAGCCATCTACAACTACATCAAAGCGGTGGGCAAAGGTCTGTCCAAGATCATGTCCAAGATGGGTGTCAGCACTTACATGTCGTATTGCGGCGCGCAGTTGTTTGAAGCCATTGGCGTTAACACCGAGACTGTGAACAAGTACTTCACGGGTACACCAAGCCGCGTGCAAGGCATTGGCATTTTTGAAATTGCTGAAGAAGCTTTGCGCATGCACAAGGCAGCGTTTGGCAATGACCCCGTGTTGGCCACCATGCTCGATGCTGGCGGTGAATACGCCTGGCGCGCTCGCGGTGAAGAGCACATGTGGACGCCTGACGCCATTGCCAAGTTGCAGCACAGCACGCGTGCCAACAACTGGAACACCTACAAAGAATACGCACAGATCATCAACGATCAAACCAAGCGTCAAATGACTTTGCGCGGTTTGTTCGAATTCAAGATTGATCCTGCCAAAGCCATTTCTATTGATGAAGTAGAACCCGCCAGCGAAATCGTCAAACGCTTCGCCACAGGCGCCATGTCTTTGGGTTCCATCTCGACAGAAGCCCACGCCACACTGGCCGTTGCCATGAACCGCATTGGCGGCAAGAGCAACACCGGTGAAGGCGGTGAAGACTCAGCGCGTTATCGCAACGAACTCAAAGGTATCCCGATTCAGAAGGGCGAGACTTTGAAGAGCGTCATTGGCGCCAAAGAAGTTGAAGTTGACATGCCTTTAGAGACTGGCGATTCCCTCCGCTCCAAGATCAAGCAAGTGGCTTCTGGCCGCTTCGGTGTCACAGCCGAATACTTGCACAGCGCTGATCAAATTCAGATCAAGATGGCGCAAGGTGCCAAGCCCGGTGAAGGCGGTCAACTGCCTGGCGGCAAAGTGTCCGACTACATCGGCAAATTGCGTCACTCTGTGCCAGGCGTGGGTTTGATTTCGCCACCCCCACACCACGACATCTACTCCATTGAAGATTTGGCGCAACTCATTCACGACTTGAAAAACGTGGCGCCGCACAGCGACATCAGCGTCAAGTTGGTGTCTGAAATTGGCGTGGGCACCATTGCGGCAGGCGTTGCCAAGTGCAAGAGCGATCACGTTGTGATTGCCGGGCACGACGGCGGCACGGGCGCATCGCCTTGGTCATCTATCAAGCACGCTGGCAGCCCCTGGGAAATTGGTCTGGCAGAAACACAGCAAACCTTGGTGCTCAACCGCTTGCGCGGCCGTATCCGTGTGCAAGCTGACGGTCAAATGAAGACCGGCCGTGACGTTGCCGTGGGTGCTTTGCTCGGTGCAGATGAATTCGGCTTTGCCACCGCACCGCTGGTGGTGGAAGGCTGCATCATGATGCGCAAGTGCCACCTGAACACTTGTCCCGTGGGTGTGGCCACGCAGGATCCTACTTTGCGTAAAAAGTTTTCTGGCAAGCCAGAGCACGTGGTCAATTACTTCTTCTTCATTGCCGAAGAAGTGCGTCAAATCATGGCGCAGTTGGGCATCAAGAAGTTTGACGACATGGTGGGCCGTGCCGATTTGCTCGACACCCGCAAAGGCATCGAGCACTGGAAATCCAGCGGCCTCGATTTCAGCCGCTTGCTGGCAGTGCCTGATGTGCCCGCCGACGTGCCCCGTCGTCACATCGATGTGCAAGACCACGGTTTGGAAAAAGCTTTGGACAATGTGCTCATTGCCAAGAGCCGCGCCGCCATCGACAAAGGCGAGAAGGTGCAGTTCATGGAAGTGGCGCGCAACGTCAACCGTTCTGTGGGCGCCATGCTCTCGGGTGCGGTGACCAAAGTGCACCCAGAAGGTTTGCCAGACGACACCATCCGCATTCAATTGGAAGGCACCGGCGGTCAATCCTTTGGCGCGTTTGTGGCCAAGGGCATTACCTTGTACCTGATTGGTGAAGCCAACGATTACACCGGCAAAGGCTTGTCAGGCGGCCGCATTGTGGTTCGTCCTAGCCTGGAGTTCCGCGGCGTGGCCAGTCAAAACATCATTGTGGGCAACACGGTGATGTACGGTGCTACCACAGGCGAAGCTTTCTTCGCAGGTGTGGGCGGCGAGCGTTTCGCCGTTCGCTTGTCAGGCGCCACGGCAGTGGTGGAAGGCACCGGCGACCATGGTTGTGAATACATGACCGGCGGTACTGTGGCCGTGTTGGGCAAAACAGGTCGCAACTTTGCGGCCGGTATGAGCGGCGGCATTGCCTATGTGTACGACGAAGACGGCCAGTTTGCATCTCGCTGCAACACTGCCATGGTTAGCATGGAAAAAGTGTTGACCGTGGCCGAGCAAGAGGCTTCCGTGGACCGCAAAGTGTGGCACCGCGATCAAGCCGATGAAACACAGTTGAAGAAGTTGCTGGAAGACCACCACAAGTGGACCGGCAGCCAGCGCGCACGTGAATTGCTCGACAACTGGGCGCAAGCGCGCTTGAAGTTCGTGAAAGTGTTCCCGAACGAATACAAGCGCGCCTTGGGTGAAATCAACGCACGCAAAGCGGCCGCTCAGTCGACTGACACGATTGCTGCAAGCTAATTGGTCAGATAAGTACGAAGAAATAACAAGGATTGATCATGGGAAAAATCACCGGCTTCATGGAATTTGAACGCGTTGAAGAGGGTTACAAGCCCGTCGGCGAGCGCGTCAAAAATTACAAAGAGTTCGTCATCGGTTTGGACGAGTCACAAGCCAAAGCGCAAAGCGCTAGATGCATGGACTGCGGTACACCGTTTTGCAACAGCGGCTGCCCCGTCAACAACATCATTCCGGACTTCAACGATTTGGTATTTCAAGGTGATTGGAAAAACGCCATTGAAGTACTGCACAGCACCAACAATTTCCCAGAGTTCACGGGCCGCATTTGCCCCGCACCTTGCGAAGCTGCTTGCACACTGAATGTGGCTGACGATGCCGTGGGCATCAAGTCGATTGAGCACGCCATCATTGACCGTGCTTGGCAAGAAGGTTGGGTCAAGCCCCGTCCCGCTGCCCACAAGACTGGCAAAAAAGTAGCCGTGGTGGGCTCTGGCCCAGCCGGCATGGCCGCTGCCCAGCAATTGGCTCGCGTGGGTCACGATGTGACCTTGTTCGAAAAGAACGACCGCATTGGTGGCTTGTTGCGTTACGGCATTCCCGATTTTAAAATGGAAAAGTCGCACATCGACCGCCGTGCTGAGCAGCTGATCGCCGAAGGCGTGACCCTCAAGACCGGCGTCATGGTGGGCAGTCTGCCTGCGGGTTCCAAGGTGACCAATTGGTCTCAAGAAACCATCAGCCCTGAGCAACTCCAGAAAGACTTCGATGCCGTGTTGCTGACGGGTGGCTCAGAGCAATCACGTGACTTGAACGTGCCTGGCCGTGATTTGGCGGGTATTCACTTTGCGATGGAATTCTTGCCCCAGCAAAACAAGGTCAATGCGGGCGACCAGCTCAAAGACCAATTGCGCGCTGACGGCAAACACGTCATCGTGATTGGCGGCGGCGATACAGGCAGCGATTGCGTGGGTACTTCAAACCGCCATGGGGCCAAGAGCGTGACTCAATTCGAAGTGATGCCACAGCCACCTGAAGAAGAAAATCGTCCTTTGACATGGCCTTACTGGCCCCTCAAATTGCGCACCAGTTCTAGCCACGAAGAGGGCTGCACCCGAGAATTCGCCATTTCTACCCAAGAATTCATTGGCGAAAAAGGCAAAGTGACCGGCCTCAAAACTGTGGAAGTTGAATTCAAAGACGGCAAATTGGTCAATGTGCCAGGTACTGAAAAAACGTATCCAGCCGACATGGTCTTCTTGGCCATGGGCTTTGTGAACCCTGTGGCCACTATTTTGGATGCCTTTGGTGTGGACAAAGACAACCGCGGCAACGCCAAAGCCACCACGGACTTCACAGGCGGCTATGCCACCAACGTGCCCAAAGTGTTTGCGGCTGGCGACATGCGCCGCGGCCAGTCCTTGGTGGTGTGGGCCATTCGGGAAGGCCGCCAAGCTGCCCGCTCAATTGACGAATTCTTAATGGGAACCAGCGACTTACCCCGTTAAAATGAATGCAGACAGCTTAAGCGACGGAAACGCAAAACGCTTCACACTCACTTAACCTGAACGCCTTATCCTCCAAAAGCCGGCGATCCCGGCTTTTGTTATTTGACACATGACCTTGCCCAACACTTCTCTGCTGGTTGAACTCAAAAGCCTCAGCTTCGGCTATGGGGACCGGGTCATCTTGAACGACATCTCTTTTGGCATCCCGCGCGGCAAAGTCACGGCCCTCATGGGTGTGTCTGGCGGTGGCAAGACCACCGTTCTGCGCATGATTGGCGGCCAATACACTGCACAGAAAGGGCAACTCACATTCGATGGTCAAGATGTGGGTCAGATGAACACCGAGCAACTCTATGCAGCACGCAGACGCATGGGCATGTTGTTTCAATTTGGTGCCTTGTTCACAGACATGAACGTGTTTGACAACGTCGCGTTTCCATTGAGGGAGCACACCAAAATGTCGGAGTCTATGGTGCGCGACATTGTGTTGATGAAGCTCGATGCAGTGGGCTTGCGAGGTGCCAGAAACTTAATGCCTTCTGAAATTTCAGGTGGTATGGGCAGGCGAGTGGCATTGGCCCGTGCCATTGCGCTCGACCCCGATCTCATGATGTACGACGAGCCCTTTGCGGGGCTGGATCCTATTTCTTTGGGTACTGCAGCAAGGCTCATTAGAAGGTTAAACGACAGTTTGGGCATCACCAGTGTGGTGGTGTCGCACGATGTGGACGAAACCTTCCAAATTGCCGACCACGTGGTAGTGTTGGCCAACGGCAAAGTGGCTGCGCAGGGTACCCCTGAGTCGCTGAGGCAAACCAACGATCCACTCATCCATCAGTTTGTCAATGGCCTCAACGATGGCCCGGTTCATTTCCATTACCCAGCAACATCAGTTGCAGAAGACTTTGGGAGGGCCAGCGCATGACGTTTTTGCACCCTGCTGAGCTTGGCTTTGCTGTGCGTCAAAAATTGGCAGACTGGGGCTTTGGAGCCCGTTTGTTGGGCCAACTCGTCGTGCTGTCTGGCCCTTGCTTGAAGCGCTTTGGCTTGGTCCGTGACCAAGTTCATTTTTTGGGCAATTACTCACTGGCCATCATCACCGTTTCAGGTTTGTTTGTGGGCTTTGTGTTGGGTCTGCAAGGTTACTACACCTTGCAACGTTATGGCGCAGCCGATGCTTTGGGTTTGCTTGTGGCCTTGAGCTTGGTTCGAGAACTTGGGCCCGTGGTGGCCGCTTTGTTGTTTGCAGGCAGGGCTGGCGCGTCCATCACTGCAGAAATTGGTTTAATGCGCGCAGGTGAGCAACTAACCGCTTTGGAAATGATGGCGGTTGATCCCAAACTGCGAATTTTGGCGCCTCGTTTGTGGGGGGGCATCATTGCTTTGCCTCTTCTCACAGCTGTTTTCAGTGCCGTTGGCATTTTGGGTGGTTATGTGGTGGGTGTGCTGCTCATTGGCGTCGATGCCGGTTCATTTTGGAGTCAAATGCAAAGCGGTGTTGATGTGTTCAAAGATGTGGGCAACGGCATGATCAAAAGCGTGGTGTTTGGCGTGGCAGTGACCTTCATTGCTTTGCTGCAAGGTTATGTGGCTCAGCCAACACCCGATGGTGTGGCTTCTGCGACCACTCGAAGTGTGGTCATCTCTTCGTTGTCTGTTTTAGGACTGGACTTCATCCTGACGGTGATGATGTTCAGCATTTAAGGAGGACGTGATGCAACGTTCAAAAAATGATGTGTGGGTGGGATTGTTTGTGTTGATGGGCTTGGCTGCGGTGCTTTTCTTAGCCCTTAAATCGGCCAACTTGCTTCAATACAGTTGGTCCAAAAATTACACGGTCACTGCTAAGTTTGACAACATTGGCGGTCTTAAAAAAGGCGCGGCCGTCAAGAGTGCGGGTGTGGTGGTGGGCCGTGTTGACACCATTCAATTTGACGGTGATAGCTTTCAAGCCAAAGTGAGCTTGGCTTTGCAAAATCAGTTTGCCTTTCCCAAAGACAGCTCTTTGAAAATTCTCACCAGTGGATTGTTGGGAGAACAGTACGTGGGCATTGTGGCTGGCGCCGATGAAAAAAACCTGGTGGCAGGTGACAACATTGGATCTACCCAATCGGCGGTTGTCTTGGAGAATTTAATCAGTCAATTTTTGTACAGCAAAGCGGCTGATCCTGCAGCACCTTCTTCTGGAACTAAATAATGAGAGTTTGGTTGCGCTTGCGCATTGGCTTCTTCATCTCCGCATTATTGGTTTTGCAAGGCTGCGCCTCTTTGAAAGGGCCAGATCCTTCGGATCCTCTTGAGCCCCTTAACCGAAAAGTGACTGCCTTCAACGATGTGGCAGACGACGTCGTGCTTCGCCCAGTGGCTGTTTTGTATGGTCAAGTTTTGCCCGTTGTGGTTCGCAAAGGCATTGGCAATTTTTTCAGCAATCAAAGTGATGTGATGTCTTTTTTCAATAGCCTTGCGCAATTGAAATTAGAGGCCGCAGCCAAAAATGCCATGCGCGTGGGTATCAACACCACCATGGGTCTTGGGGGCATTATTGATTGGGCAACTGAATTCAAAATAGACAAGCACAAAGAGGACTTTGGTCAGACCATGGCGTTTTGGGGTGTTTCATCAGGTCCTTATGTGGTTTTGCCGTTCTTTGGGCCTTCTACCATTCGGGATAGTTTCGGACTTTACGTCGATGTCAAAACAGATGTGAACCAACAATTCAAAGACAACGCGGTTAGAAATACGCTGACTTTGTTGCGCTTGACCGACAAGCGGGAGCGCTATTTAACCTTGTCTGACGCTGTCAAACAAGCCTCCTTAGACCCCTACACCTTCACGCGAGACGCCTATTTGCAAAAGCGTTTGAACGACATTTACGATGGCAACCCGCCCATGATGGAAGACCTTGAAGATCCAGACCAGGCGACGCCCATGGTGGCCCCTAACCAACCGGGCGCTAGAGCCAATCAAGAGCCGCCAAAGGCCTTCAAACCTTAAAAGCCTTGTGCCATTTAAGAATTGAGCGTGGTGGTTTAATCAACCTTTTTGAATCTAGCGCGTTAAAGAGTCAAACGCTCTTTATGATCTCACCTTATGAATCGCAAATTCTTTACTTTGATATGGTCTGTTGTCTGGGCATTCGGCTTTGCTTTGAGTTCGGCCCAAGTTTTGGCTGCCGATGAGGCGCCTGATGCCTTTGTGAAACGCATTTCGAATGAAACCTTGGATGCGGTGCGTTCCGACAAAAACATCAAAGGCGGTGACATCAACAAGATCATGCAATTGGTCGATAACAAGCTGATGCAGCATGTTAATTTCCGACGCATGACCGCCTTGGCCACCGGCCCAGGTTGGCGCAAGGCCACGCCTGAGCAACAAGATCGTTTGCAAGAAGAGTTTAAATTGTTGCTCATTCGCACTTATTCGGGCGCACTCAGCCAAATCAATGATCAGGTCATTGAAGTCAAGCCTTTGCGCGGTGCAAGCGATGACAAAAACTTGGTGGTCCAAACCGAAGTCAAAGGCAGAGGTGAGCCCATCCAGCTTGACTATCGCCTTGAAAAAACGCCCGGCGAAGGCGCTGGCTGGAAAATTTTTGACCTCAACGTCTTGGGTATTTGGTTGGTGGAAAACTACCGCTCGCAATTCTCAAAAGAAATCAATGCAGGTGGCGTGGATGGTTTGATCAAGAGCTTGTCCGATCGCAACAAATCGAATGCTAAAAAAGCTTAATTTCGAACTTGGAATCGCGCGCCTGATGTCGCCTCAAGCATGTCCACAGCCCTTTTAATCTTGCCCTCCGATTTGCGCCATGGCAATGCGGCCACCAGCTTGGCAAAGTTGCAAGCTCAAATTCGCAACAGTCCCGATGCCGAGGTGGAAATCCAAGCCGGACAACTGACCGACTTCGACTCATCGGCTCTGGCCGTACTTCTGGGATGCCGCCGAGAAGCCGAAAGTCTGTCAAAAACTTTGAAATTTAAGCAATTCCCGGCCAAATTACGCGAATTGGCCCTGCTTTATGGGGTGTCCGAGCTCTTGGTCGAAAGCACATGACCGTAAAATAGGGGGCTCATGCCCGCCATCTCTTTTCAAACCGTTTCTAAAACTTACCCTGCCAAACAGCCTGGCAGTCAGCCTTTCACAGCACTCAACAAAGTAAGCTTTGACATTGCTGAGGGTGAGTTTTTTGGCCTGCTCGGCCCCAATGGCGCCGGTAAAACCACTCTCATCAGCATTCTGGCAGGCCTTAGCAAAGCCACTGAAGGCCGGGTCATGGTGCATGGCAAGGATGTCCAATTGAATTACGCTCATACGCGGCGCATGCTGGGTGTGGTCCCTCAAGAGTTGGTCTTTGACCCCTTCTTCACCGTTCGGGAAGCCTTGCGTTTTCAATCGGGTTATTTTGGCGTTCAAAAAAACGATGCATGGCTTGATGAGTTGCTAGACAGCTTAGGTCTCTCAGACAAAGCCAATTCAAACATGCGGCAGCTCTCCGGCGGTATGAAGCGCCGCGTTTTGGTGGCCCAAGCTTTGGTTCACAAGCCCCGCGTCATTGTCCTGGATGAGCCCACGGCTGGCGTCGATGTAGAGCTTAGGCAAACCTTGTGGCAATTCATCGCCAAGTTAAACCGTGAAGGCCATACTGTTTTGCTCACCACCCATTATTTGGAAGAAGCTGAAGCGCTGTGTGGCCGCTTGGCCATGCTCAAACAAGGTCGGGTATTGGCTTTGGCAAGCACGTCTGAGTTGTTGAAGTCTGCTTCAAGCAACGTGCTGCGCTTCAAGTTGGACGGTCAACTCCCTATTGAGTTGGCAGCCAAGGCGCGCATCACGGGTCGCATCGTTCAGTTTCCAGCGCACGACGCCGTTGAAATAGAAACCTACCTTGCCGCGGTTCGCCAAGCAGGCTTGGTTGCAGAGGATGTTGAAATTCGCAAGGCCGACTTAGAAGATGTGTTTATAGATGTGATGGCCGAGGGCAAATCATGAACGGCTGGCGCATGTTGTTGTACAAAGAGGTGTTGCGCTTTTGGAAGGTTGCATTCCAAACCATAGCAGCGCCCGTTCTCACCTCCGTTCTCTACATGATGATTTTCGGCCATGTCTTAGAAGACCATGTGAAGGTCTATGACAGCGTGCCTTACACGGCGTTTTTATTGCCCGGCCTCATCATGATGAGCGTCTTACAAAATGCTTTTGCCAACAGCTCTTCCAGCTTGGTGCAAAGCAAAATCATGGGCAATATCGTCTTCTTGTTGCTCACCCCCTTGTCTCACTGGCATTGGTTTGTGGCCTATGTCGGGTCATCGATGTTGCGCGGTTTGGCTGTGGGTTTTGGTGTGTTTGCCGTCACGGTTTGGTTTGCGCCTTTGCAGTACCATGCGCCAGTTTGGATTTTGGTTTTTGCCGTCCTGTGTGCCGGCTTGTTGGGCGCCCTAGGCTTGGTTGCAGGACTTTGGTCTGAAAAATTTGACCAAATGGCGGCTTTTCAAAGTTTTGTGATCATGCCCATGACCTTCTTGTCGGGCGTTTTTTACTCCATTCATTCTTTGCCGCCCTTTTGGCAAGGCTTGAGTCACTTAAATCCTTTCTTCTACATGATTGACGGTTTCAGATACGGCTTCTTTGGCCAAAGCGATGTCTCGCCTTGGACCAGCTTGGCGGTTGTTTCTGTGGCCATGTTGGCTGTCAGCACTTTGGCCATTCAATTGCTGAAATCAGGCTACAAAATCAGAGGCTGATTTCATTTTCCAAGTACCTCACCCCATGACTGCAGAACAAATACAAGCCATGATTGCCGCCGGCCTTTCGTGCGATCACCTAAGCGTCGACGGCGATGGTCGCCATTGGCAAGCTGTGGTGGTTTCTCCTCAATTTGAAGGTCTGCGTCTCATTGCGCGGCATCAAAAGGTATACGCCACCTTGGGCAACAAAATGCAAAACGATGAGGTGCATGCCTTGTCCATGAAAACTTTCACGCCAGCTGAATGGGCCAAAGCGCAAGCTTGAAAATCTAGCCCTATCAGCTCGCGCATACAGCAATTCACTTTAAAAAATGGACAAACTCATCATTCGTGGCGGGCATTCTTTGAATGGCGAAATAGACATTGCAGGCGCTAAAAATGCCGCCTTGCCAGAACTTTGCGCCGCCTTGTTAACCGACCAGGAAGTCGTGCTGCGCAATGTGCCCAAGTTGCAAGACGTCAACACCATGCTCAAGCTCATTCGCAACATGGGTGTCACTTGCCTGTATGCAGAAGACGGCAGCGTCAGCTTGAATGCGAGTGCACTGAACAAGCCCGAGGCACCCTACGAGATGGTGAAAACCATGCGTGCTTCCGTGCTGGCACTCGGCCCCTTGTTGGCCCGATTTGGCCATGCACGTGTTTCCCTGCCGGGTGGGTGTGCCATTGGTTCTCGACCTGTCGACCAACACATCAAAGGCTTGCAGGCCATGGGCGCCAAGATCGTGGTCGAGCACGGTTACATGGTGGCCGATTTGGCCAACGGAAGGACGCGCTTAAAAGGCGCACGCATTGCAACCGACATGGTCACCGTCACGGGCACAGAGAATTTTTTGATGGCTGCTGCTTTGGCTGAGGGCGAAACTGTTTTGGAAAACGCAGCTCAAGAACCTGAAATTCCTGATCTGGCAGAAATGCTCATTCAAATGGGCGCCAAGATCGAAGGTCACGGCTCCAGTCGAATTCACATTCAAGGGGTTGAAAAACTGAAGGGCTGCGATCATGCAGTGGTCGCCGATCGAATTGAAGCGGGCACATTTTTGTGTGCGGTGGCGGCCACGGGTGGCGATGTCGTATTGAAGCATGCGCGCGGTGATCACCTTGACGCGGTCATTGAAAAATTGAGAGATGCGGGTGCTGAAATAGAAGTAGGGTCCAACTTCATTCGCGTGAAAGCGCAAGGCCGAATGAAGGCTCAAAGCTTTCGAACCACTGAGTACCCTGGCTTTCCGACCGACATGCAAGCCCAGTTCATGGCTTTGAACTGCATTGCCGAGGGCACCAGCAAAGTCACTGAAACTATTTTTGAAAATCGTTTCATGCACGTCAATGAGTTGGTCCGCTTGGGTGCCAACATTCAAATTGACGGTAAAGTTTCAGTGGTCCAGGGCGTTCCCCAGTTATCAGGCGCCACCGTGATGGCCACAGACCTGCGTGCATCTGCCAGCTTGGTCATTGCCGGTTTGGTGGCCGAGGGCGAAACCATTGTGGACCGCATCTACCACCTTGATCGTGGCTACGACCGCATGGAAGCCAAATTGAGAAAAGTGGGCGCGCAAATTGAACGTTCGAAGTCATCACAGGAACTGACATGATCACCTTGGCCTTGTCCAAAGGACGAATTTTTGATGAGACACTGCCGCTCTTGAAAGTGGCAGGCATCGAAGTGCTGGAAGATCCGGAAACTTCTCGCAAACTGATACTGCCTACCAACCAAGCGGGTGTCAGAGTGGTTTTGGTTCGTGCAACCGATGTGCCCACCTACGTTGAATACGGCGGTGCTGATTTGGGCGTCACAGGCAAAGACACGCTGATTGAACATGGCGGGCAAGGCTTGTACCAACCCCTGGATTTGCAAATTGCCAAGTGCCGCATGAGCGTGGCGGTACGTGCTGATTACGATTATGCAACGGCTGTTAAATCTGGTTCCCGTCTCAAAGTGGCAACCAAATACACCAACATTGCACGCGAATTCTTCGCTCAAAAAGGCGTTCACGTTGACTTGATCAAGCTGTATGGCAGCATGGAATTGGCGCCCCTCACTGGTTTGGCCGATGCCATTGTCGACTTGGTTTCAACGGGCAGCACCTTGAAAGCCAACCACCTGATTGAAGTCGAGCGCATCATGGACATCAGCTCAAGACTGGTCGTCAATCAAGCCTCGCTCAAATTGAAGCAAGAACCCATTCGCGCCATCATTGATGCTTTTGCAAAGGCTGTGTCAGCTGGCGCTATGGCCAAAGCTTAAGCCAAGCGCACGCCATTGAAAAAGAGCCAACCTCACCTCAAGAGATTTGATTCATGACCCCGCCAGTTGCCAAAGCTTTGCGTTTGAAAACGTCCGATACAGATTTTGAAGTCGAATTTCAGAAACGGCTGCATTGGTCATCGGCCGAAGACGCCGCCATTGAATCGCGCGTTGCTGAAATTTTGGCGGATGTCCAAAAACGCGGCGACCTCGCAGTTTTGGAATACACGCAACGCTTTGATGGCTTGAAGGCTGACAACATGCAGCAGCTGGTGCTGACCCAAGCTGAGTTGAAGGCAGCGTTTGAGGCTCTGCCTGCTGTGCAAAGAGACGCTCTTGAGGCCGCTGCCAAGCGAGTCCGAAGCTACCACGAGGCACAGAAAAAAGCTTCTGGCGAAAGTTGGTCCTACAAAGACGAAGACGGTACCTTGTTGGGTCAGAAAGTCACACCGCTCGACCGCGTAGGCATTTATGTGCCTGGCGGCAAGGCTGCTTATCCTTCGTCCGTTTTGATGAATGCCATTCCTGCACATGTGGCGGGTGTAGAAGAGATCATCATGGTGGTGCCTACCCCGCAAGGCGTGAAAAATGCCTTGGTATTGGCAGCAGCCTATGTGGCGGGTGTATCGCGCGCATTCACCATTGGCGGCGCACAGGCAGTGGCCGCGCTGGCCTATGGCACTGCTTCGGTTCCCAAAGTTGACAAAATAACGGGCCCTGGCAATGCCTACGTGGCCAGCGCTAAAAAGCGCGTGTTTGGCACCGTGGGCATTGACATGATTGCAGGTCCTAGCGAAATTTTGGTCTTGGCTGATGGCAGCACGCCGCCTGAGTGGGTGGCCATGGATTTGTTCTCCCAAGCCGAACACGATGAGTTGGCGCAAAGCATATTGCTCTGCCCAGATGCCGATTACATTGAAAAAGTTCAATTCGCCATGGATCAGTTGCTGCCCACATTGCCGCGAGCTGCCATCATTGCCAAATCCATGAACGATCGCGGTGCACTTATTCAAACGCGCAGCATGCAAGAGGCGTGTGAAATTAGCAACCGCATTGCGCCCGAGCACCTGGAGGTGTCCAGTCTCAATCCCCATCAATGGGAGCCCTTGCTCAAGCACGCAGGCGCTGTATTTTTGGGCGCATTTACCAGCGAGTCCTTGGGCGATTATTGCGCTGGACCCAATCATGTGTTGCCCACCAGCGGCACGGCACGCTTTTCATCGCCCTTGGGTGTTTACGATTTTCAAAAACGCTCAAGCCTCATTGAAGTGAGTGAAAAGGGCGCACAAACTCTGGGCAAAATTGCTGCCGAATTGGCTTATGGTGAAGGCTTGCAAGCGCACGCACGTGCCGCTGAATTGCGCTTGAACCCCGTGCCGCCTCAAAGAAAAATACCATGAGTGACTCTCTCAATTCAAGCGCTGGAGCGCAGCCATCGGCAAGCCCTTGGTTAAAACACATTCGCCAAGATGTGCAGTCAATGCACGCCTATGCCATTCAAGATTCAATCGGCATGGTCAAGCTAGACGCCATGGAGAATCCCTTCAACTTGCCCTCAGACTTGCAAAAGAAATTGGGCGAGCGTCTGGGTTCATTGGCCCTTAACCGTTATCCAGGTGATCGCATCAATGTCTTGCGCTCGGAACTGGCCAAGTACGCGCAAATGCCTGAAGGCTTTGACATCATGCTGGGCAATGGTTCCGATGAACTCATCACGCTCCTCTCGGTAGCCTGTGATGTGCCTGGTGCCAGCATTTTGGCGCCGCTGCCAGGCTTCGTGATGTATGCCATGAGTGCTCAATTGCAAGGTGTGACATTTCAAGGTGTGCCATTGACTGCCAATTTCGAGTTGGACGAAGCGGCCATGTTGAGCGCCATTGCAATGCACAAACCTGCTGTGGTTTATTTGGCTTACCCCAACAACCCCACAGGCACTTTGTGGAGTGCCGATGTCATTGAGCGCATTGTGGTGGCCCAAGGCCAGCAAGGCGGCTTGGTGGTGATGGACGAAGCTTATCAGCCCTTTGCAAGTCAAACCTATGTGGACCGTTTGGCGCGTCATGGCCACGTGTTGCTCATGCGCACCTTGTCTAAATTTGGTTTGGCAGGTGTTCGCTTGGGTTACATGATGGGCCCCAAGGCCTTGATTGCCGAAATCGACAAAGTTCGCCCGCCTTACAACATCAGTGTTTTGAACTGTGAATGCGCGCTGTTTGCGTTGGAACATGCCGAGGTGTTTGCAGCCCAGGCGGTTCAAATTCGACAAGAACGAGAAAAACTCAGCCAGTCATTGGCGGTGTTGCCAGGTTTGCAAGTTTTCCCAAGCCAGGCCAATATGCTCCTGGTTCGTATGCCAGACGCCACAAAGTGCTTCGAAGGTATGAAGTTGAAAGGTATTTTGGTCAAGAACGTTTCTAAAATGCATCCATTGCTCACCAACTGTTTGCGCCTCACTGTCGGAACCCCCGCAGAAAACGCACTCATGTTGGCAGCACTCAAGGAATCTTTATGAGCTCACCCCGCGTTGCAGAAGTCACGCGCAACACTGCAGAAACCCAAATTAGAGTCAAAGTCAATTTGGACGGCACCGGTCAAGCCAACTTGTCAACCGGCATTGGCTTCTTCGACCACATGCTCGATCAAATTGCACGCCATGGCCTCATTGATTTGGACATCGAAGCCAAGGGTGATTTGCACATTGATGGCCATCACACCGTCGAAGATGTAGGCATCACTTTGGGCCAAGCCGTGGCAAAAGCTGTGGGCGATAAAAAAGGGCTGCGTCGTTATGGCCATGCCTATGTGCCTCTAGACGAAGCCCTGTCACGCGTCGTCATTGACTTTTCAGGCCGCCCCGGTTTGGTCAATCATGTGCCTTTCACCAGCGGCATGGTGGGCGGCTTTGACACGCAGCTCATGCACGAGTTTTTTCAGGGCTTTGTGAACCACGCCTTGGTCACACTGCACATAGACAACTTGCGCGGTGACAATGCGCACCATCAAGCAGAAACCGTATTCAAAGCTTTCGCGCGCGCGCTGCGAGCTGCCCTTGAAATTGACCCACGCTCCGTGGGCATCATTCCTTCCACCAAGGGTTCGCTCTAAGCATGTCCCCCAATTCAGTGGCGGTGGTGGATTACGGCATGGGCAACTTGCGTTCAGTGGCCCAAGCCGTCATTCATGCTGCCCAAGACACGGGCATAGACGTGAAAATCACTTCCAATCCTCAGGATGTGCGCAACGCCACCCGAGTGGTGCTGCCCGGTCAAGGGGCCATGCCCGACTGCATGCGCGAGCTGCGCGATTCAGGATTGCTTGAAGCGGTGCTAGAGGCGGCCAACAAAAAACCTTTGTTTGGGGTTTGTGTTGGTATGCAAATGTTGCTAGACCACAGTGACGAAGGCAATGTGCTTGGCTTGGGCCTCATCCCTGGCAACGTGGTCAAATTTGATTTGGCTGACAAAACACAGCCCGATGGCAGCCGCTTCAAAGTGCCTCAAATGGGCTGGAACCAGGTCAATTTCTGCTCAAATGATGGTCTCCAACATCCGGTTTGGGGCAAAATCCCCAATGGCAGCTATTTCTACTTTGTACACAGTTTTTTCGCAAAACCCGATAATGCACACCATGTTGCTGCACAAACTGACTACGGCGGGCTTTTCGCCTGTGCCATTGCGCGCGATAATTTGTTTGCCACGCAGTTCCACCCAGAAAAAAGTGCCGACCAAGGTTTGGCCCTGTATCGGAACTTTTTGCACTGGCAACCTTAACGACTTGATTTAATTTCCAATTTCATTTTCTTCACTCTCGCGCTACCCATTAGCCATGATTCTGATACCTGCAATTGATCTCAAAGACGGCCACTGCGTTCGTCTCAAACAAGGTGACATGGACCAAGCCACCACTTTTGGCGAAGACCCTGCGGCCATGGCCCAAAGTTGGCTCGACAAAGGTGCAAGGCGATTGCACCTGGTCGATCTCAATGGCGCTTTTGCTGGCAAACCACAAAACTTCGCGGCCATCAAATCCATTCTCAAAGCGGTGGGAGACGAAATTCCAGTTCAGTTGGGCGGAGGCATTCGCGATTTAGACACCATCGAAAAATACATCGACGGCGGTTTGCGTTACGTCATCATTGGTACAGCCGCCGTTAAAAACCCAGGCTTCTTGCGCGATGCTTGCAGTGCCTTTGGCGGTCACATCATTGTGGGTCTCGACGCCAAAGACGGCAAAGTAGCCACCGATGGTTGGAGCAAGCTCACAGGCCACGAAGTGGTTGACCTGGCTAAAAAGTTCGAAGACTGGGGCGTCGAGTCCATCATTTACACCGACATTGGTCGCGATGGCATGCTCAGCGGCATCAACATCGATGCCACTGTGAAGTTAGCGCAAGCCCTCACCATTCCTGTCATTGCATCTGGTGGTTTGTCCAACATGACCGACATTGAACAATTGTGCGCCGTAGAAGCCGAGGGTGTAGAAGGCGTCATTTGTGGTCGCGCTATTTATTCCGGCGACCTTGATTTCCAAGCAGCCCAGGCACGGGCCGATGAACTTAACGACTGACAGCCTGCAGGGTCATCCGGGTTGGCGCTGGTCATTGCCGCAAGGTGACAGTGTGTTTGTGGCCAAGCAAGGCGCGCAGGTTTTGTCTTGGCAAACAGGCGGGCAAGAGCGTTTGTACCTCAGTCCGGTTTCTGCTTGCGACGGTCACACTGCCATCCGCGGCGGCATCCCTGTTTGCTTTCCGCAATTTAACCAACGAGGCACCTTGCCTAAGCATGGCTTTGCGCGCAACATGACTTGGCATTTGCTGGCTGATCAAAGCCAGGGGCCAGAAAAAGTTTTTGAGCTGTCAGACAATGCCCAAACGCAATCGCTCTGGCCTTTTCAATTTAGAGCGCAAATCCATGTTGTGTTAGCGGCTAGCAGTTTAAAAATTCAGCTCAAAGTTCAAAACCTCGGCCTTCAAACTTTGAGTTTCACTGGTGCTTTGCACACCTATCTTGCTGTGCATCAGATTGACCAAGTCAGCTTGAATGGGCAAGCCCATCAACCTGAATGGGATGCTGTGATCGACTCGCATCAAGCATGTACAGGCCAACTCTCATTCAACTCTGAATTTGATCGGGTCTACGACGTCACCCCTGAAACACAGCCTACTTGGGTGTTGGACGATGGCAACCTCCAACTGCAAATTTCACAAAGTGCCTCATGGGGTCAAAGCGTAGTTTGGAATCCAGGTGCTGAGAAATGCAGCCAGCTCAAAGACATGCCTTTTGATGGCTATCAACGCATGCTGTGCGTTGAAGCCGCGCGCGTCACATCTGCCATCGAAGTCCTGCCGTCTCAACAATGGGCAGCTTGGCAACAATTCACGGTTTCAACATCATGCTAGCCAAACGCATCATTCCTTGCCTTGACGTGACCGGCGGCCGTGTGGTCAAAGGCGTTAACTTTGTAGAACTTCGCGACGCAGGTGACCCCGTCGAAATTGCGGCCAGGTACAACGAGCAAGGTGCCGATGAGCTTACTTTTTTGGACATCACGGCCACCAGCGATGGCCGCGATCTCATTCTGCACATCATCGAAGCGGTGGCCTCTCAGGTTTTCATCCCGCTCACAGTAGGTGGCGGTGTCAGAACCGTTGAAGATGTTCGCCGCTTGCTCAATGCGGGTGCCGACAAAACCAGTTTCAACTCAGCGGCCATTGCCAACCCGCAAGTCATTCGAGATGCATCCCAAAAATACGGCGCCCAGTGCATTGTGGTGGCCATCGATGCCAAACGTCGTCAGGGACAGGACCTTCAGTTGCGCGGCGAGGGTTGGGATGTTTACAGCCATGGTGGCCGTCAGAATACGGGCTTAGATGCGGTGCAGTGGGCAACCCAAATGGCCGAATTTGGTGCTGGCGAAATTTTGCTCACCAGCATGGACCGCGATGGTACCAAGTCGGGTTTTGATTTGGCCCTGACCAAGGCTGTGAGTGATTCGGTGCAAGTTCCCGTCATCGCTTCGGGCGGTGTTGGCAATTTGGACCATCTGGCCGATGGCGTCCAGCAGGGCGGCGCCGATGCCGTGCTGGCAGCCAGTATTTTTCACTACGGCGAATACACTGTTCAGGAAGCCAAGCAGCGCATGCGCGAGCGGGGAATTCCTGTCCGTTTGTAAACAAACGCCCGTTCAAGGCTTAGACAAGTGGTAGATTCACCCCATGAATTGGCTTGATCAAATTAAATGGGATGCACAGGGCTTGGTACCCGTGATCGCTCAAGAAGTCAGCACGGGCAATGTGCTGATGTTCGCTTGGATGAACAGAGAAGCACTGCAAAAAACCGTCGAACTCAAACGTGCGGTGTATTTCAGCCGATCTCGCAACAAACTGTGGTTCAAAGGCGAAGAGTCGGGTCATGTGCAAACCGTGCACGACATCCGATTAGACTGTGACAACGACGTGGTGTTGCTCAAGGTCACCCAATTGGGTCATGAGCCAGGCATTGCTTGCCACACAGGCCGTCACAGCTGTTTCTTCCAACAGTATCAAAATGGCGAATGGATGGCCGTCGAACCGGTCCTGAAAGATCCCGAATCAATTTACAAGTGAGCACTCGTTGCCAATATCATGAGTTCAACCGATGCTTTAGCCCGCTTAGCCGCCGTGATTGAAAGTCGCAAACCGGCCAACGGTGGCGACCCCGAAAAAAGTTATGTGGCGCGTTTGCTTCACAAAGGGCCCGATGCCTTTTTGAAAAAAATTGGCGAAGAGGCCACTGAAACAGTGATGGCAGCCAAAGACATGGACCATGGCGGCGAAGCGCACAAACTGGTGGGCGAAGTAGCCGATTTGTGGTTTCACAGCATGATTGCGCTGGCCCACTATGGCTTGTCGCCAGCCGACGTCGTGGCTGAACTCAGCCGCCGCGAAGGCCTCAGTGGCCTGGAGGAAAAAGCCCTTCGCAAAGCCGAACAACGTGAACAATCAGGTGAATGATGCAAGACCCCAACTGTCTTTTTTGCAAAATTATTGCGGGAAAAATCCCATCCAAGAAGGTCTTTGAAGACGAGCATGTGTATGCTTTTCATGACATTGCACCTTGGGCACCGGTCCATTTTTTGATGGTCCCTAAGCTGCACATTCCTTCAATGGCCCAAATAACCCTAGAACATTCGGCTTTAATAGGGCATTTACTGGCATTGGCCCCCAAACTGGCGCTGGAGCAGGGTTGCCGCCCTTATCCCGAGGGAGGTTACAGAATTGTGACCAATACCGGCTCTGAAGGTGGGCAAGAAATTCACCATTTGCATTTCCATGTCATGGGCGGGCCACGTCCTTGGCTTCGGGGTTAAACGCTTAGAATCATCAATCATTGTTAGGAGACATCCATGGGTTCATTTTCTATTTGGCACTGGCTAATTGTTTTGCTGATCGTGGTCATGGTTTTTGGCACGAAAAAGCTTAAAAACATGGGCTCTGATTTGGGCGGAGCCGTTAAAGGATTCAAAGACGGTATGAAAGATGCCAATGGCAATCCCACCACCGATGAAAAACCTGCCGGTCAAGTAGCCGCATCGACCACGGCTGAAAAAACCACGATCGACGTGGAAGCCAAGACAAAGTCCTGATTTGATCGATCTCGGCATTTCCAAAATAGCCCTCATCGGGGTGGTGGCGCTCATCGTCATCGGCCCTGAGAAGTTGCCGCGCGTGGCGCGCACCCTGGGCAATCTGATGGGCAAGGCCCAGCGTTACGTCTCCGATGTGAAGGCTGAGGTCAACCGCACCATGGATTTGGATGAGCTGAAAAAAATGAAGGAAACGATGGAAAGCGCTGCCAGGGACGTTGAAGGCTCTGTTCAGACAACTGCCATCGATTTTGAAAAACAGTGGAATGACACCACAGCGGGCCTCGCCACAGAGACAAACCACACGCCTTGGGAGCCCCCACCGCCCGTTTACAAGCATCCAGGTAAAAAGTTCCGATTGAAACAGGCCGCAGTGCCTCAATGGTACAAATCGCGTGCGGGTGTGCGAACCAAAACATTGTCGGGTGCAGCCAGAGTGGCGCGCTACCGACCCACCAGACTAGGTTAATTTTCAGTGTCCGATCCAACCCCTAAGCCCGAAGACGAATTGGCTGGCACCGAGCAGCCTTTTGTAACGCATTTGATTGAATTGCGAGACAGATTGGTGCGCGCTATGGCGGGAATCGGAATTGCTGCAGCCATTTTGGCCATCTTCCCCGGGCCCGCAGAGCTTTACGACCTGCTGGCCGCACCCCTGGTGGCTAATCTGCCGGCAGGAACCACTTTGATTGCCACGTCGGTCATTTCGCCTTTCATGGTGCCCCTCAAAATTTTGCTCATGGCCGCCTTCTTGTTGGCCTTGCCTGTGGTGCTCTATCAAATGTGGGCTTTCATTGCGCCTGGCTTGTACACCCATGAAAAGCGCCTGGTCATGCCCTTGGTCATTTCCAGTACCTTGTTGTTTTTCATTGGCGTGGCATTTTGTTATTTCTTTGTTTTTGGACAAGTGTTCAAATTCATTCAGAGTTTTGCACCCAAAAGCATCACGGCCGCGCCAGACATTGAAGCCTATCTTGGCTTTGTATTGAACATGTTCTTGGCATTTGGCTTGGCCTTTGAAGTGCCCATCGCCGTCGTGGTTTTGGCTCGTTTGAATGTGGTCACCATTGAAAAACTCAAAGACTTTCGGGGTTACTTTGTGGTTTTGGCATTTGTCATTGCAGCCATCGTCACCCCCCCTGACGTGGTTTCTCAATTGGCTCTGGCCATTCCCATGTGCTTGCTTTACGAGTTGGGCATTTGGGCGGCGCAAATTTTCATCAAACACACCCAACCGCCCAAAGAAGAATCAGCCACTTGATGGCTTCATGTGATAGCTCTTCAATCAATCAGGGCCGCACGGGCCTGGTTCCCGGCGTCACCCGAATTTCTATCATTTTGCCGTTGCGTTGAACCGACAAGTTAGCAGGCTCACCAGGTTTTAAGGCCGCCACCTGCGAGAGCATTTCAGGCACATCCGCCACGCCTTGACCCGCCACTTTCAAAATCAAGTCACCCGGTTGAATGCCGGCCTTGGCAGCGGGGCTGTTTTGCAATACCCCATTGATCAAAACTCCCCGAGGTAATTCACCCGTGTTTTTGTCTTTGGCAATGCCAAAGCTTTCTGCAATTTCAGCGGTCAGTGGCCTCGGCTCAACGCCGATCCAGCCACGGGTTACTTTGCCTTCTTTGATCAGGGAGGCCATCACTTGCGTGGCCGTGGAGACGGGCACTGCAAAACCAATGCCCATGTTGCCACCAGAGCGAGAGTAAATGGCAGTGTTAATGCCCATGAGCAAACCATTCACATCGACCAACGCACCACCAGAATTGCCGGGGTTGATGGCGGCATCCGTTTGAATGAAGTTCTCAAAGGTGTTAATGCCCAATTGCTTGCGGCCCAAGGCGCTCACAATGCCGGAAGTCACTGTTTGACCCACGCCAAAGGGATTGCCGATGGCCAAGACGGCATCGCCCACTTGCAAGCTTTCCATTTGACCCAACACAATGGTGGGCAGCTTGGGCAAGTCGATTTTAAGAAGAGCAAGATCAGTTTCAGGATCTGTACCGATGACCTTGGCCGTGGCATTCCGGCCATCGTTGAGCGCTACCTCGATGGCATCTGCGCCTTCGATCACATGGTGGTTGGTGAGGATGTAACCTTCAGCACTGACAATGACGCCGCTGCCCATGCCGCCACCCGGCAAGTCTTCTTCGGGCCCCTCAAAAAATCGAAACCATGGATCGTTGCGCCGAGCTTTGCTGCGGGCCTTTTGTTGCACGCTGATGCTGACAACGGCTGGGGCAGCTTTCTGAGCTGCTTGCCTAAAGCTTCCGCCCGGCATAGCGCCCCCTTGATGCTCCATGCTGGCTTGAGTCAGAGCGATCGTTTTGGCGCTGCCCATGCCATGGCCATTGCCAAGCCCCTTCAGCCAACCCGGCTGAAGCGATGCAATGACAAACCAAACGGCCAAAATGACAGTCACTGATTGGGAAAACACAAGCCAAATTCTTTTCATGTTTCACATTGTGGCCTGAAGTTGAATCAAGCGCATGGGTTCAGAGTTGGATCACAATAGACGCTCTGCTAAATTGAGACAGAGTTGTCTCTTTTCAAGCCGCTCTGACCCCTCACACTTATGCCGACATTGCCCACCATCGCTATCACGCCAGGAGATCCATGTGGCATTGGCCCAGAAATCATTGCGCGTGCATTTCTCATTGATGCCATCTCACCACAAGTTCGGCCAGTGACCCAAGCCTGTTTTGTGGCGGGCGATGTGCAGGTCATGCAAAAAGCCTTGCGTTTGGTAGATGCCGGTGGAGAACATTTGAAGTTGCTGCAAATCGAAAAGCCCTCAGATGCAAGTTTGTTGCCTGCGGGTGTGCTGCCTGTTTTGCAAATTGCAGCTTTGAGTGAAGAACTTCCCTTTGGGCAGGTCAGTGCGGCGGCTGGCCAATTTGCAGGCCAGTGTGTGTTGTGGGCGGCTCGAGCTGCATTGCGCAAGGAGGTGGCCGCCATGGTGACGGCGCCTTTGCACAAAGAGGCGCTTTCGGCTGCTGGCGAGCCCTTCAAACTGTTTCCAGGACATACTGAAATGCTTCAGTTTGAGGCGGCCAAGCACGCTGGGGTTGGTTTGGCCGACATGCCCGTGAAAATGATGTTGGCCAATGACGAGTTGCGAACAGTGTTGGTGAGTATTCACGTATCTCTGAGGCATGCCCTTGAAGCAGTCACCTACCCCAACGTGCTGGAGAGCCTGCGCATTACCCACAAGTCACTCAGTCTGTTGTTGGGCCGAGCCCCCAAAATTGGTGTGGCCGGACTCAACCCGCATGCCGGGGAGGGTGGTTTGTTTGGCCTGGAAGAAATAGAAATCATTGAGCCGGCCATGGCCCAAGCCCGTTCCGAGGGCATTTTGGCATTGGGACCCTTCGCGCCAGACACTGTTTTCATGCGAGCCCGAAAAAGGCAAGGGCACGCTTCGGAGTTTGATGTGGTGCTGGCCATGTACCACGATCAAGGCCTCATTCCCGTCAAGTACATGGGCTTGGAGCAGGGCGTCAATGTCACACTGGGTTTGCCCTTGATCAGAACCAGCCCTGATCATGGAACGGCTTTTGACATCGCTGGGAAGGGCTTGGCAGATCCTTCCAGCATGGTGGCCGCCATTCGCATGGCGCGTCAATTAATTGCGTGAGTTGATGACCTGAGTCGGCGCAGGGGCTAGAAACAGCCCCCCACACTCGGCTACAATCTGAGGCTAAACCCTGATACCGATTCGCTAGAGGATTCTCATGAGTGATACCCCAGTCGACAACAGCAAAAGGACGTGGCTGATTGCCTCCACCTGTGCTGGCGCCGTAGGCGCAGGCTTCGTCGCCACCCCTTTTGTCAGCACTTTCCAGCCCTCCGAGCGCGCCAAAGCCGCCGGTGCTGCCGTAGAAGTTGATATTTCTGATGTCAAGCCCGGTGAGAAGCTCACCGTTGAATGGCGTGGCAAACCTGTTTGGATCATGCGTCGCACGCCTGAACAAGTTGAAGCACTCAAAAAGAACGAGCCCTTGTTGGCCGATCCTGCCTCTGACCGCAAGGCTTATCCAACGCCTGAGTACGCCAAAAACGGCCACCGCTCTATCAAACCAGAGTTCATGGTGGCTGTTGGCATCTGCACCCACTTGGGTTGCTCGCCTGGCGATAAATTTCAAACAGGCGCACAGCCTTCTTTGCCAGACGATTGGCAAGGTGGCTTTTTGTGCGCTTGCCATGGTTCTACTTTTGACTTGGCTGGCCGTGTGTACAAAAACAAACCTGCACCCGACAACTTAGAAGTACCACCGCACATGTACCTGTCCGACAGCAAGCTGCTGATCGGTGAAGACAAGAAGGCTTGAGGCAAACCACCATGGCTGAATTCAAGGAAATTTCCCCTAACGCCTCTGCAGGCGAAAAGCTCATGAACTGGGTTGACAACCGCTTCCCAGCAACAGAGTTGTTCAAAGCTCACATGAGCGAGTACTACGCCTCCAAAAATCTGAACATTTGGTATGTATTTGGTGCTTTGTCATTGCTGGTACTGGTGATCCAAATCGTCACTGGCATTTTCTTGGTCATGCACTACAAACCCGATGCCAATTTGGCATTCGCTTCCGTGGAGTACATCATGCGCGATGTGCCATGGGGTTGGCTCATTCGCTACATGCACTCCACTGGCGCTTCTGCGTTCTTCGTGGTCGTTTATTTGCACATGTTCCGCGGTCTCATGTACGGCAGCTATCGCAAGCCACGTGAACTGGTCTGGATCTTTGGCTGTGCCATCTTCTTGTGCCTGATGGCCGAAGCTTTCATGGGTTACCTGTTGCCCTGGGGCCAGATGTCCTATTGGGGCGCTCAGGTGATCGTGAACTTGTTCTCTGCGATTCCCTTTATCGGCCCCGATTTGGCCTTGCTCATTCGCGGCGACTTTGTGGTGGGCGATGCCACTTTGAACCGATTCTTCAGCTTCCACGTCATTGCAGTGCCCTTGGTTCTGCTGGGCTTGGTGGTGGCGCACATCATTGCTTTGCACGAAGTGGGCTCTAACAATCCCGATGGTGTTGAAATCAAGGCGCCCGGTGCACCCAAAGATGCGCACGGACACCCCTTGGATGGCATACCCTTCCACCCTTACTACACGGTGCACGACATCTTCTCTGTCAGCATCTTCCTCATGGTGTTCACCGCCATTGTGTTTTTTGCGCCTGAGTTTGGCGGCTACTTCTTGGAATACAACAATTTCATTCCGGCCGATCCTCTCAAAACGCCTTTGCACATTGCGCCCGTTTGGTACTTCACGCCTTATTACTCCATGTTGCGAGCCATCACTGGCGAGATGATGTATGTCCTCATCGTTTGTGTCTTGCTGGGTGCATTCTTGGCGGTCAAAAACAACAAACTGCCAACGGTCTTGAAAGCTGGTGTGATGGGTGGCGCAGTGGTCATCTCAGCCCTCATGTACGGCATTGATGCCAAGTTCTGGGGTGTGGTGGTGATGGGTGGTGCAGTGATCATCATGTTCTTCTTGCCCTGGCTCGACAACAGCCCTGTCAAATCCATTCGTTATCGTCCCGACTGGCACAAGTATGTGTATGCCGTGTTCGTGATTGACTTCTTGATCTTGGGCTATTTGGGCGTGCAACCTCCCTCACCCATCGGTGAACGTGTTTCTCAAGTGGGCACCATGTTCTACTTTGGCTTCTTCTTGCTCATGCCTTGGTGGAGCAAGTTGGGTACACCTAAACCTGTACCTGACCGCGTGATTTTTGTTGCGCACTAAGTCCAGGAGTATCGGAAAATGAAAACAATTCAAAAATTTGTACTGGCTTTGTGTGTTGCATTTGCAGCTATTTCGGGTGCGCACGCAGCTGGTGGCAATGCCATTGCATGGGACAAAGCGCCCGGCAAAACCAACGACTTAGTGTCTTTGCAAAACGGCGCCAAGCTGTTTGTGAACTATTGCCTGAACTGCCACTCTGCAGCTTTCATGCGTTACAACCGCTTGCAAGACATTGGTTTAACCAACCAGCAAATCAAGGACAACTTGCTGTTTACCACTGACAGAGTGGGCGACACCATGAAGGTCAATGCCAACCCGAATCAGGCCAAAGAATGGTTTGGTGCTGTACCGCCTGACCTGACCTTGGTCGCACGTTCACGTTCAGGCCATGGCGGCACTGGTGCAGACTACCTTTACACCTACTTGCGCACTTACTACCGTGATGAAGCCAAACCCACGGGTTGGAACAACTTGGCATTTCCGAATGTGGGCATGCCCAATCCCCTGTGGGAGTTGCAAGGTGAGCGCGAGCCCGTTTATGAAGAGCGCGTAGAGCATGGGCATACCACGCAAATTTTCACGGGTTGGAAAACAGTCAAGCCAGGTACATTGACACCTTTGCAGTACGACCAAGCCGTTGGCGATTTGGTGAACTACTTGCAATGGATGTCCGAGCCTGTCCAAAATGCCCGTGTTCAGATTGGCGTTTGGGTCTTGATTTTCTTGTCTATTTTCACATTCATCGCTTGGCGCTTGAATGCCGCTTACTGGAAAGACATCAAGTAATAACTCGTGATTCGGGCTGATGCCCGAATTGATGGAGTGGGCAGGCCAGCCATCCCGGTGGCTTCCCACTCTTTTTGATTTTTAGGAGCCTTCACCATGATGGTGCTTTACTCAGGAACAACCTGCCCTTTTTCTCACCGTTGCCGCTTTGTGCTGTTTGAGAAAGGCATGGATTTTGAAATTCGCGATGTCGATCTGTACAACAAACCAGAAGACATCAACGTCATGAACCCCTATGGCCAGGTGCCTATCTTGGTGGAGCGCGACCTGATTTTGTACGAATCCAACATCATCAATGAGTACATTGATGAGCGTTTCCCACACCCTCAACTCATGCCCGGCGACCCTGTTGACCGAGCACGTGTTCGCTTGTTTTTGCTCAACTTCGAAAAAGAGTTGTTCACGCATGTGGCCACACTGGAAAATCGCACGCTCAAGGGCAACGACAAAGCATTGGAAAAAGCCCGTTCACACATTCGCGATCGGCTCACCCAACTGGCACCCGTTTTCTTGAAAAACAAGTTCATGTTGGGCGACAACTTCTCAATGCTCGATGTGGCCATCGCCCCATTGCTTTGGCGTCTAGACTTTTATGGCATTGACCTGAGTAAAAATGCGGCACCTTTGCTCAAATATGCAGAGCGCATCTTCTCTCGTCCCGCCTACATTGAAGCGCTGACGCCCTCAGAAAAGGTCATGCGCAAATAATTGCAAAAGCAATTTCAAACGCATCCTCAAACACCATGGTGATGAACGCATTGGAGTCGCCCTCTACCCGCCCTTACCTCATTCGGGCGATGTACGAGTGGTGTACAGATCACTCTTTCACACCCTATGTGGCCGTGAAAGTAGATAGCTCGGTTCAAGTGCCACGCGAATTTGTGCAGGGTGGTGAAATCGTTCTGAACATCAGTTTTGACGCCACCAGCTCACTTCAATTGGGCAATGAGTTCATCGAATTCAAAGCCCGCTTTGGCGGCAAGCCTTGCGACATCATGGTGCCTATCCATCGCGTGATGGCCATCTATGCGCGTGAGAATGGACAAGGCATGTCGTTCCCTGTCTCTGATTCTCCTTTGGGAACCACGGTGGTGGGCATGGACAAGTTGCACAAAGTATCCGATGCCAATGAGTCGACAGATGATCCCAACAAGCCGCCTCCTACTCAGCCCACAAGGCCAACGCTAACCAGAATCAAATAAGCGCTTTCAAAAACAGCGCGCAAGTCAAAAAACTTCAATTATTGAATTACAATTCAGCCCGTGCCGCTTTAGCTCAGTTGGTAGAGCAACCGCCTTGTAAGCGGTAGGTCGTCAGTTCGAATCCGACAAGCGGCACCACTTTAAAAACCAGCCTTGAGCTTGGTTTTTTTTTGTCTGTCATACCTTGAGGGAGGCTGCTCCACCGAGTAAGCCTCAGCGAGGATTTTGAAGAATTTTGAGGCGAATTTTCTCGACACTGTGGCCATGGCTTTGGAGGTGCGCCAAAAGGGCGGGCAGCATTTGACGCAGTTTGGCGGCCGCTGCATTGGAACTCACTAAAAGGCACCATTCAGAGCCGTCGATCGGCCCAGCTTGAAGGGTCGTTCGCAAAGGCCCAGGGATGAGGCTTTGCAAAGTTCGAAGTCGCAGGCTAGATTCCCTGCTGAGCTCGGTCAGTCGGGCCAAACTGGGTGATTCTTGAGCCGCCTCCATGAGGGTGATTGCTTGATTGATTTTTGCCATCTGTGCATTATGCGAGAGCCCTGATCATCTGCGGGAAAATTTGGCCATCAGCCTGCGCTCAGCAGTTAAAATATCATCTTCACTTGCGCTCTCAGCGCACGTACTTTTGAATCCACTTTAAGACAGGATTTTCGGGCGAGTCATTGCATTTTTGACGAAGACAGACCCGTGTCACCATGGCCATCAATTTTCTGACCAAACTTTTCGGCAGTCGAAACGACCGCACGATCAAACAGTACCGCAAAACTGTAGCGCTCATCAATGGCTTAGAGGCTGAATACGAAGCTTTAAGCGATGAACAATTGCGCGCCAAAACAGACGAGTTTCGAGCTCGCGTTGCGCAAGGTGAATCATTGGACAAAATTTTGCCAGAAGCATTTGCAGTTGTTCGTGAAGGTTCAAAGCGCGTCATGAAGATGCGCCACTTTGACGTGCAGATGTTGGGTGGTATTTCTTTGCACAAGGGCAAAATTTCTGAAATGGGAACCGGTGAAGGTAAAACTTTAACCGCCACACTGGCCGTGTATTTGAATGCATTGGCCAACAAGGGTGTGCATGTGGTCACGGTCAACGACTACTTGGCCAGTCGCGATGCTCAATGGATGGGCAAGCTTTACAACTACCTTGGCATGAGCGTGGGCATCAACTTGTCCCAACTCTCTCGCGAAGAAAAGCAAGCAGCTTACAACTCAGACATCACTTACGGTACCAACAACGAGTTTGGTTTTGACTATTTGCGCGACAACATGGTCTATGAAGCCAAAGACCGTGTTCAGCGAGACCTCAACTACGCCATCGTTGACGAAGTTGATTCTATTTTGATTGATGAGGCGCGCACCCCGCTCATCATCAGCGGCCAAGCCGACGATCACACAGCCCAATACCAAGCCATGAACCAAGTGGTGCCTATGCTGACTCGGCAAGAAGGCGAAGCAGACCCGCGCACTGGTGAAGGTATCACCAAACCTGGTGACTTCACAGTCGATGAAAAGTCACACCAAGTGTTCCTGACTGAACAAGGGCATGAAAAAGCCGAAAACATTTTGGCCAAGGCGGGCCTCATTCCTGAAGGCGCTAGCCTTTACGACCCCGCCAACATTGCGCTCATGCACCATCTCACTGCAGCTTTGCGTGCCAACCACATCTATCACCGCGATCAGCACTATGTGGTGCAAGACGGAGAAATTGTCATCGTCGACGAATTCACTGGACGTCTCATGACGGGTAGACGTTGGAGCGATGGTCTGCACCAAGCAGTTGAAGCCAAGGAAGGCGTGGCCATTCAGGCTGAAAACCAAACCATGGCCTCCATCACCTTCCAAAACTATTTCCGTTTGTACGGTAAGTTGGGTGGCATGACGGGTACGGCAGACACTGAAGCCTACGAGTTCCAAGAAATTTATGGTTTAGAAACGGTGGTCATTCCGCCTAATCGCATCAGTCGCCGCGAGGATCAACTCGATCGTGTTTACAAATCGGCGCCAGAAAAATACAACGCCGCCATTGCCGATATTCGGGAATGTTTTGAGCGTGGCCAGCCTGTGTTGGTGGGCACCACCTCCATTGAAAACTCAGAACTTATTTCTGAGATGCTCACCAAAGCCAAGTTACCGCATCAAGTGTTGAATGCCAAGCAGCATGCCCGAGAGGCTGACATCATTGCGCAAGCAGGCCGCCCTGGCATGATCACCATTGCCACCAACATGGCAGGCCGCGGCACCGACATTGTTTTGGGCGGCAACATTGAAAAAGACATTCAAGCCGTTGAGCTCAATGAGAGTTTGAGCACAGAAGAGCGTCAATCTCAAGTCGCGGCCATGCGCACTGACTGGCTGTCTGTGCACGAACAAGTCAAGTCTTTGGGCGGCCTTCGCATCATTGCTACTGAGCGCCATGAGTCACGTCGAATTGACAATCAATTGCGCGGCCGTTCTGGCCGACAGGGTGACCCTGGCTCTTCACGTTTTTATTTGAGCTTAGACGACCCCCTTATGCGCATTTTTGCGGGCGATCGCGTGCGCGCCATCATGGACCGCCTCAAAATGCCAGAAGGTGAAGCCATTGAAGCCGGCATGGTGACACGCAGCATTGAAAGCGCGCAGCGCAAAGTAGAAGCGCGCAATTTTGATACGCGCAAACAATTGCTTGAATACGATGACGTCTCCAACGATCAGCGCAAGGTCATTTACCAACAGCGCAATGACATCATCGATGCCACAGAAATGGACGCACAAATCACGGCCTTGCGAGAAGGCAGTTTCACTGATTTGGTTCGTCAGTATGTGCCAGAAGAAACTGTGGAAGAGCAGTGGGACTTGGTGGGCTTGGAGCGTGTCCTCAACGATGAATGGCAAATTCAACTGCCGCTTCGTGAAAAAGTAGCAGCTGCAACGGCCATCACCGACGAAGAAATTCTGGCAATGGTTTTGACCGCAGCCAACACGGCATTCAAGGTCAAGCTAGACGCCGTCGGTGTTGAAAACTTTGTGCCCTTCGAACGTGTCGTTTTGTTGCAAAGCATCGATACCCATTGGCGCGAGCACCTGAGCTCTTTGGATTATTTGCGTCAAGGCATTCACCTCCGTGGTTATGCCCAAAAGCAACCCAAGCAAGAATACAAACGAGAAGCGTTTGAACTGTTTGGCCAATTGCTTGACTCCGTTAAAAATGAAGTCACCCGTGTTTTGATGAATGTCAAAATTGAATCGAGTGAGCAAATTAGCGAAGCTGCGCAAGTGCTGGAAGATCGTGCAGAAAATATCAGCAATGTGACCTACACGGCGCCAGACGAGCAAGGCCAGGTACAAACCCAAGCTGAATTTAAAAGCACGCTGTTGGCACCTGTGGGTCGCAACGAGCCCTGCCCTTGTGGTAGCGGCAAAAAGTACAAGTTCTGCCACGGTAAACTGGCATAAGAGGTCTCTATGACAGTGAATCTTCAAGCACCCATTCCCGATCATGTGTTAGCTGTTCCGGGTGTTCGCTTAGGCATTGCACAAGCAGGCGTTCGCAAAGTGGGGCGCAAAGACCTCACAGTCATCTTGCTAGATGAAGGCAGTGCTGTGTCTGGTGTCTTTACACAAAACCGATTTTGTGCCGCGCCTGTTCAAGTTTGCCGCAATCACTTACAGCAAGTCACTGCTTCACAAGCCGACACGCACATTCGAGCATTGATCATCAACACGGGCAATGCCAATGCTGGCACAGGTGCCAAAGGTTTGGCCGATGCACTTTCTACCGCTGAAGCATTGGCCGCGCTTCTTAAAATCAAACCACAACAAGTACTGCCGTTCTCGACGGGCGTCATCATGGAGAACTTGCCTGTCGATCGCATCGTGGCGGGCATGCCAGAAGCCATCGCGGATGCCCAAGCCCAGCATTGGGCCAAGGCCGCTGAAGGCATCATGACCACCGACACGGTGCCAAAGGCGTTCAGTGCGCAAGTGGTGTTGTCAGGTCAAACCGTCACCATCACGGGCATTAGCAAAGGTGCCGGCATGATTCGCCCCAACATGGCCACCATGCTAGGCTTCTTGGCCACCGATGCCAACATCGACCCTGCCTTGATGCCAGCCTTGGCCACCGACTTGGCCAATGCTTCCTTCAACCGCATCACCATTGATGGTGACACCTCAACCAACGATTCTTTCATTGTGATGGCCTCACGCAAAGCCGCTCACGCTGCCATTTCATCTTGGGAATCTGCAGACGGCAAAGCTCTGCGAGATGCAATGATGTCTGTGGCGCAGCAGTTGGCTCATGCCATTGTGCGAGACGGCGAAGGTGCGACCAAGTTCATCACCGTTCGCGTGGAAGGTGGCAAAACGGTTGAAGAATGTCTTTTGGCGGCTTATGCCATTGCCCATTCACCCTTGGTGAAAACAGCTTTCTTTGCCAGCGACCCCAATTTAGGACGCATCTTGGCCGCTGTAGGTTACGCTGGCATTCAGGATCTTGATCAGGGTTTGATTGGGCTGTATTTGGACGACGTGTGTGTGGTACATAACGGCGGTCGCCATCCAGCCTACCAAGAAGCCGATGGCCAACGTGTCATGAAGCAAAGCGAAATCACCATCAAAGTGCTGCTGGGTCGCGGTGAAGCCGCCGACACGGTATGGACTTGCGATTTGAGTCACGACTATGTGTCCATCAATGCAGACTACCGATCATGAGCGTCACCATTGAAAAACTGTTAGAGCGCGCCGTGCTCATGATGGAGCGCATTGAGCGCGTTTTGCCGCAGCCTTTAAGCGAGCCCGATTGGACGGCAGCCATTGCTTGGCGATATCGCAAGCGCGCCTCTGGCCATGGTGTGTTGGAGGGTGTGCGCCATGTGTCAGACATGCACCTGGCGGACCTGCAAGAAATTGATGGGCAGAAAGAAAAGCTGCAACAAAACACTTGGCAATTTGTTCAAGGCTTGCCTGCCAACAATGTGCTTCTCACGGGTTCACGTGGCACTGGCAAATCCTCTTTGATCAAAGCTTGTTTGAATGCCTATGCATCGCAGGGTTTGCGACTCATTGAGGTTGACAAAGAGGATCTCACCGATTTACCCGACATTGTCGATGTGGTTTCTGGTCGGCCTGAAAAGTTCATCATTTTTTGCGATGACCTGAGTTTTGAAGATGGTGAAGGCGGCTACAAAGCTTTGAAATCCATTCTCGATGGCTCCGTCGCAGCTTCCACGCCCAATGTCCTCATTTACGCCACCAGCAACCGTCGACACCTGTTGCCTGAGCACATGAAAGACAACCTCACCTACACCCACACCGAAGATGGTGAGGTACACCCGGGCGAAGTGATTGAAGAGAAAATTTCTTTGTCGGAACGTTTTGGACTCTGGATCAGTTTCTATCCCTTTTCGCAAGACGAATACCTGACCATCGTGGCGCAATGGCTGCGGTCTTTGGGTGCCAGTGAACACGTCATTCAAGCCTCGGGTCCTGAAGCGCTGGTGTGGGCGCTTGAACGTGGATCGCGCAGTGGCCGAGTGGCCTATCAATTTGCGCGCGATTGTGTGGGGCGCATGGGCCAGGGCGCTTCGACTCAGCGATCGCTATGACTCAGGCCTCGGTAGCAGGCCCAACGCTGTTGGTGGCTGACGCGCATCTTCAGCGTGAAGGCGGCCAAGACCGAAAGACTGTCGATGTTGCGGTGGGCATTTTGATCAATGCGCAAAATCAGTTTCTATTGACCTCAAGACCGCCGGGCAAAGTGTACGAAGCCTATTGGGAGTTTCCGGGGGGCAAACTTGAAGCCCATGAAACCGTTGAACAGGCTTTAACGCGTGAGCTTGAAGAAGAGCTGGGTTTGAAAATTGACGACGTGCAAATTTGGCGTCAGCAGTTGGTGGACTATCCGCACGCCTTGGTGAGACTGAACTTTTGCAAGGTTCGAAGTTGGCAAGGCAGCTTGGAAATGCGAGAAGGCCAAAAGTTTGCTTGGCAAAGTTTGCCAGTCGAAGTGGTGCCGGTATTGCCAGGAACGGTGCCTGTATTAACCTGGTTGGCTGAAGAAAGTGGTTTTTTAGGTGCCACGCATCAGGCAGCAAGCTAAGCGTCAATTACTGCAGTTTGGGGTCGCCAAAATTGTCTTGATCGGGCGGTGTGTCTTCTGGCAATCTGAAACTCTCATTGGCCCAAGCACCTAGGTCAATGCCTTTGCAACGCGCGCTGCAAAACGGGCGGTAAGCGTTTTGGGCGCTAAAAAGGCTGGGACCACCGCAGGTGGGACACTTCACTTGTTTGGGCTTGGCGAATGGCTCACTCATCTGTCTCTCTGCAGCTTCATTGGGATCTGCGCATTAAGAGCAGAGCGTCATTTCAAAGGGGGTGTCTTCTTTGTTAGGAATCAGTTTGCCATCGGTTTGTTGTTGCATCAGGCGGATCACCACCAGCAATCGATTGCAACTGATTTCAGGGGTGAGGTTCAAGCTGTCGTCGATTTGCAAACGAAGCAATTGAAAATTGCGACCTTGGGGTAAGTTTTGTTGCAACTGGCCACCCGTTGCCATGACCTTTTGGGTGCTACCAGATTCACGCATCATTTTGAGAATGAGTTGAGTGGCTTTGGCCAAAGGCGCAAAGTGTTGTGACCATTCAAACAAATTGGCTTGCCTAGAAGCGGGGGCGTGATGCTGCCAAGCATGGTAGGCGGGCAAGTCAAACTCGCAAGTGCCACCAGGTATGGCCGTACGGCTTCGAATGCTGTTGAGGAATTCACTTTCGCTTAAAGCGCTGCCCATTTTGCCAACCATGGTGTTCAAGGACTCAAAGCGTTGGTCGAGTTGCTCGATGATCAGGTCAAGGGCCTGCTCGGAAATAGAGGGGTTACCTCTGTAGCCATTGAGTTGCTGTTTGTGACGTTCAATGTCTTTGAGAATTTCTGACTTCAGCTCTGAGCGAGAAGCCACTTCCATGATTTCAAAAATGGTGGTCAGTGCGTAATGGTGATCTAGGGCTTCAGAACGTTGACTCAAATGGTTGAAGCGCGTAAACAAATGCTGCAGACGCAAGTAGGTGCGAGTGCGTTCGTTGAGGGGGTATTCGTAAAGTATCACGCTGCGTCTTTCTGTGCGGAGATCATAGCCCGAAGCGGGCCATCATTTCGTGGGCCATGCGTTTCAGTTGGGCTAAATCGATACCTTCATTGAAAATGACCACGTCGGCACTGGCCAGCCTAAGTTGACGACAGGCTTGCTGGGAAATGATGCGCTCAACATCGGACCTGCCAAGCTGGCTTCGCGCCATCACTCTCTGAATTTGAGTTTCGACTTCACAGTCGACCACGCAGACCCAGTCGACTTGGCGTCGCCAGCGATCGCCAGACTCTACCAACAAGGGCACGTCATAAACCAAACAGGCATGACCAGCAGAAAGTGCAGCACTGGTTTGTTCTTGGAAAATTTGACCAATCAAGGGATGAAGAATGGCCTCTAGCTGGCGTTTACTTTGGGGGTTTGAAAAGGCCAGGGCTCGCATGGCTTCTCGGTCCATGGCGCCTTGGGGGTCAATCAGTTTTTCGCCAAACTCCGCCAAGATACTCGGTATGGCTCTTCCCCCTGGAAGGGTTAAAGACTTTGAGATGGCATCGGCGTCCATGACGGCGGCACCTGCCTGAGCCAAGATCTGTGCCAGCGTGCTTTTGCCGCTGCCAATGCCGCCCGTTAGGCCGAGTCGAATTGGCTTGTGGCTCAACGGCTTAAGCTCCCATGGAAATGCCTAAAAAGAAACATGCGAATCCGGAAAAGGCTAAAAAAGGTCCAAACGCGAAGTGTCCATTGTGACCCAGTTGCCCCCTCATTTTTTGGACAAGCCCAAAAATCAGCCCAGAAACCGAGGCCAATAAGAGCAAAGGCAAAAGACTCCAAACGCCTACCCAAGCGCCAAGCGCAGCCAGCAGTTTGAGGTCGCCCTGACCCATGCCTTCTTTGCCTGCAAGGCGCTCAAACCCCCAACTGACCAGCCATAGAAGTCCGTAGCCCAAGACCGCACCAGACAGGGAATGCATGAGTGGGGTTGGGGTCAGTGACATGGCGCTGGCAATGAGACCCACCCAAAGCAAGGCTTGTGTGAGGGCATCTGGCAAAAGCAAGGTTTCGGCATCAATCC
>Ga0214921_10001654_pt1 | contig 37450 bp, 32 predicted proteins | sample LL1505_MetaG_FD_177992 | JGI IMG/M metagenome (GOLD analysis project Ga0214921, IMG submission 177992) | Freshwater microbial communities from Lake Lanier, Atlanta, Georgia, United States - LL-1505 | ecosystem: Environmental > Aquatic > Freshwater > Lake | place: USA: Georgia | collected...
GGTGGGGCAGGTATCCCTGTTACGTCGATACCAGATTGGATTTTTTCAAATAGGACATCATTGACGGCAGCTACCATCGGATCAAATGTCGGATACATTGGTTATGGAGCATTCAGCAGTACTAATATAGCGAGCTTAGTTATTCCTAATTCGGTAACGAGTGCTGGAGGTGAATTATTTAATGGATGCACACTTATTACCGAAACAAATATTCCAAATTCAGTAACCACGAGAGACTTTTTATGGCATGCATATTCTATAACGAATTTACATGTTCCAGCGGACCATCCAAATTTCGTTTTAAACGATGGTTTATTATATAACAAGATAGAGAATGGTACTCAACTTGAATTAGTATGGTCTTTGGCTAGTGTTACAAATCTGAATATACCGTCCTCTGTAAATGGTCTTCCAGTGACATCGATTCCTCAATTGGCATTCCATATGAGTCCAAATCTGACTGCCGTCACCATTCTAAACTCAGTGACATCGGTGGGTTCAGAGGCATTTAATGGATGTTCCAATCTACGTTCTGCGAATATCAACTGTGCAAACATTACTAATGGCATGATTAAACAGTGTTCCACTCTGACTGCTGTTACCATGGGCAATTCAGTATTATCGATCGGTAATAATGCGTTTGCCTCATCTACCACTCTGAGTTCCGTCACCATGGGCAATTCAGTCACATTGATAGATAATTACGCGTTTCAAAGTTGTAGCGGTCTGACTGCTGTGGACATCCCTGATTCAGTTACATCGATTGGTGAAAACGCCTTTTTAGATTGTACGAGTCTAGAAACCATTCATATCGGTGCAAACGTCGCATCTATCGGTTCTTCCGCGTTTTCTCGCTGTTATAATGTGTCAACAGTGACCATCCCTGCCTCGGTGACATATATTGGTTCTTACGCCTTTATTTGGTGTGGATATATTCAAAGTGTTTATTTCTTGGGTGATAATACCGATAATAGATATTTTGATAACAGTCAATTTCATTTCCGTAAAGGCACTGATCCTGCGAATTCATGGTATTACCCTGACTATTCCGAAAGTTGGGACAGTTATGTTTCATCAGCCCCTTGGTGGGACCCAACTGTTAAATGTCCTCCCGCAACCGCTTATTACATCGAAGGTAAGGATGGATGGAGCCAATACGCTTCTCCAAATACTCCTCCTATACAATTCGCATCCGTCACAACATTCGTTCCTGAAGGAGGATCAGGAGGTTCAGGAGGTACTGGAGGTACTGGAGGTCCTGGTTCACCTCCACCAGACCATTCAAGCGGTGAATTAACACTCAATGGTGGTTCAGCTGGCATCGTAAGCGGTGGTATTGTAAATGTCTCCGCAGGAGGTGCAACTATTCAATCTACAACAGGTAATTTTAGCTTAGCACTCAATAGTGGAGACGCTGTTGTTACCACATTTAGTGGATCACAATCTGCAAGTGCAACCATTTCGGCAAATCGTATTTTACATACCAGCGACGGCATTTTTGCAGGCACTTTAGCTGGTTCAGGTACACTAGAAAAAACGGGTTCAGGTACATTAACCCTTTCTGGAAATAATTTTCAGACTGGTTTTTCAGGCAAGGTAGCAATTAAGGCCGGAACAGTTGAAGCGCAAACAACCGCATCATTAGGTACAGCTGCCGTGGAATTAGGCTCCTCAGGTACAAATACCAGCTCAGTCCTCAAATTTAACATTTCAGATTCTACTACCAGCGTTATTGGCAACAAAATCAGTGCTCTTTCTTCCGGTAGCAACACCGTACAAAACACCGGCACCAGCACCGTTTCCCTTGCAGGCGGTTTGGAGAAAAACGGCACCACATTAACATTGGAAGGAAACCTAGAGGTAAATTCGGACATTACAGGTTCATCCGCAAATTCAGACCTGGTATTGGGTAACGGCACTACTAGTACTGCTAATGTCACACTTTATGGCGGCAACACATATGATTACAACGGCCCAACAACTGTCAACACAGGATCGACACTTACATTTGCAAATGGTAACGTAAACCTTACAAATAGTGATGTCACGATTGACGCAGGAGCAACATTAGAGTTAAATTATGCAAGTGGTATAGACACTGAAAACATCGTGAAATCATTAGTATTAAACGGTACATTAGCTGTTAATATAAGCGAGGTTTTGACTGCAGGAAATGAATACTTTATATTAAAGTGTCTTTCACTAACCGACAATACTACAGGTCCTGTAATCAATTATACTGGAGCGAATAAGGATGATTTATATGTATATAAATATATGTGGGCATTAGCTGACTATACCGATTATATTATTGGCGTTTTAGATAAATTAAAATTCACGTCTACTGATAACACAGTTACTAGTGGTAGTATGATAACATTATCAACTAATTTAACTGAAATTACTTATAGTAGCTCTAATACTGCAGTGGCTACCGTTTCTAGTAGTGGTGTAGTCACGGGAGTATCTGCAGGCTCGGTCACAATAACTGCCACCGATGGTCTACAAACCGCGACAAAGACGATTACTGTAACAGCTGCATCTACACCAACAACACCATCCAGTAACGTTTGTTTCCCAGCCAAGACACCTGTAATGACGAACCTAGGACCAGTCAATATTGAGGATATTAACCCTGCTGTTCACACCATCCGCAACAAGAAAATCGTCGCCATTACCAAGACCGTTGCTCACGATAAGAACTTGGTTCGTATTGCCAAGCACGCTTTAGGACATTTGTACCCAGAAAAGACTACATTCATCAGTCAAAACCACAAAGTGTTCTGCCAAGGACAAATGATCAAGGCAAAATATTTGGTAGACAATTGCAATGTTACCCTTGTGCCATACAACGGACAAGTATTATACAACGTATTATTGGAAGAGCATGAAAAGATGCAAGTCAATAATTTAATTGTAGAAACATTACACCCAGAGCACAAGGTCGCGAAATTGTATAGATTCTTGAAGAACGTAGATGCAGCCCATCATGGCAAATTCATTGCTGCCTTCAACAAGAAGGACCTTGAACACCGAAGCCACCTTTAAGAAAGGTGGCGCCAAAATCCATATCCACCTTTGAGAAAGGTCCAAAGGGACTTCCGCGAAGCTTAAGCCGTTGCGGAGCCAAATTTTAGGTAACACGTGAAAATAAATGGTTTTGCTCCACTTTTTCAAAAGTGGATATAAAACACCTAAACAAATTATAATCATTTTATTCAATAATTATAATTTTCTCCTCCCTCACCAAGCACCATTTGTTTCCTAGAAGTGGATATGATTTTGCTCCACTTTTTCAAAAGTGGATTTTTGCTCTTACTTCGTTACAACTTTTCCTAAAAGTGTTTGGCTCCGCAACGGCTTAAGCTTCGCGGAAGTCCCTTTGGACCTTTCCCAAAGGTGGATATGGTTTTGCTCCACTTTTTCAAAAGTGGATTTTGGCTCCACCTTTTCTAAAGGTGGAAAAGGTGGATTATATATGTTGTCGCTGCAAATAATAAACCACCCCATAAAGTGTCTATGATTACCGTGAGCAAGGACCAATTTTTGAACGTAGCATAATTCGTGGTTTCATACACACCATAAATCACAATACCTAATAAAAACGCATCACTTACGCTGCGCTTCGGTTTAATAATGAAATAATTGAGACCTACAATCAAAAACACATAACAAAGCGCCGCTCCTAAATAATTAAATTTCACTGCGCTCCCTTGAACACTTTTCAGTTGATTATCTAAATATCCCCTCATGACATTCAAATACACGAAATCAATACATATCAATACAATCGCACTGAGTAACATTAAAAAGTTAAACATTTATATACTAAGCAAATATTTTCATTTTTCTAGATAGGAAGTTTAGAGTAAGTTATTCATTTTTATAAAACTTTTTTACTATAGTATTATATAAATGTCTGTTGGATATACTAGCCCCATTAATGGAAGTAATACAGCTTTCAGTATTTTTGCCAAAAATGTAAAAAATGCGGGTGGAGCCATTCGAGGATGGATGCCACAAGCAACCCAATTAACCGATAAAAGATACCCTGAATATGAACACATTCGTTTCACTTTAAAGAATGCCTGGAACACCAATTATAGAAGACAATTAAGAGTAAATGATTTGAAGCAAAGTATCACTACTCCTTTCCGTGCAGTGAATAACGCCGGTGACTTGTTGAGTCGTGAAAACTATTCGTGTGGTGGTAGTTGTCAATCATTTCAAAGTCGACCTGGATTGAAAGGATTAAGACAACATTTCGGCGCCGTGCAATCGAGTTGTGTGCCATCCGCGGCGTATAACAGTCTGCAATTGATAAAAAATGTTCCAGCCGCATCATGCAATGTGAAATACGTGTACGACAGTTCTGATTATATTACTTACTTGAAACAACGCGCTGTTGTGAAGAATTATAATGATTTCTCTTTTGGAGGCGATGAATACAATTCAACCCAAACCGCTCGAAAGGCCATCCGACGGTACTAATCCACCTTTGGGAAAGGTGGAGCCAAACATTTTTAGGAAAGGTTATAACGAAGTAAGAGCCAAATCCACCTTTGGGAAAGGTGGAGCCAAAATCCACCTTTAGGAAAGGTGGAGCCAAAGCTTCGCTTTACCAACGGTGCTTCGCTTTACCAACGGTGCTTCGCTTTACCAACGGTGCTTCGCTTTACCCATTTAGATAAAAACATCTAACGCCTATTATATGGAAAAGGATAAACGGAAACAAATCTTGTATCAAAAAACTGAATTCAATAGTCATAAAATTTGTCAGCTGCCGTCTATATTCAAATGCTGCAAATGTAAGCGCAACAACACCGCTCAAACGGCTCCAACCCAAAACTGTCTATTTTGTGGCACTCCAAATTATGTGAAAATTAAATGATAATATAATATTCTTATATTTTATTATGACAACTCCGTATGCTGTTTCAACAAATATTGGTTCCATGTCTTATAACAATTATGTAAATGCCCCCATCACTGGCCCATTAAGCACTAATCAAACCCCCGCCCAAATTCCCTACCACAGTTACGGCATATTAAGCGGCCTTCGACCCACCCCACCACAATTCTACTCTATGCAAACCCCCGTCGACGCGCAAATGAACACCAACGCCCGCCATCAATATTTAAGGACATCCGTCAATAATCAAGCCTTACAACAACAAATAGCTTTAGGAAAAGCTTCCGCTCCTTTAGGATTTAACATTGCTTCTTCCCAAAGAATGGTACCAGTATCATCTCATACCAATTATATTCCTCCCGTTCCATCATCCTTGTATGTAAATGTGCGTAAAAGTAACGCGGTTGGCCAAAGTGCTTATAAAGTAAATCTACCCAATGCCGCACCTACTGGCACCAAAAGTTATTATCCAAGTGGAACGAGAAGTACCTTAAGACGAGCTCGTTCTGGAGGCTGTGTAGCGCCAAAAAAGAAGGGGTCTATATACAACACTAGTTTAACGAATGGGCAAGTATGCGCTTGGGGATCCATTGTGCGTCAAAATTATTAGGACTAAAAACCAATAAAACCAATAAAACCAATAAAACCAATAAAAATCCATGAAAAAACGCCGAAAAAAAATAATATTTAGTATTATTATAATATGACATATCCTGTTTTAACTCCTACATACGGTCTTGGCAGTTACGGTAGAACTGGTCCTGCCTTACTCATTAGTTCCCCTCGCACTAAAGTTGGCTCTCAAGGTAGAATTTACGCTTGGATGAAGAATCACGGACAAGGGCCACAATATATTACCTTTTTATTAAACTCTATTGGACCACAACGTTACGTGAACCCATGGACTTATATTTAAAGCAATGCGTGTTTTAAATGCAAAATTTATGACTATCAAAATAATCATAAATTTTGTAAAATATATTTTATTAGATTATTATATAATAAATGTCTACTATGACTATTCCGCCATATATCGTTCGAGCGTTAAACAAAATACAGGATTCGGACCGTGAATTAGCAAGTGCGTTAACAACTGTTATTTCCCATTTACATAAAATGTCACATCAAGATATTTTGGCCTTCTGTTGTAGGTGTCAAAATAGAAGAAATGACGGTTGCGGTGAGATGCTTTGTATTACTTACCCAGAATTGCAAGCAATTAGTGACTATTTAATGGGAATTGCCACCGGTGCGATAAAAGGACCTGGGGGTGTTCGCGCATAAAAATTATATTTTATACTTTAGCATATACTATAAAATATAATGTCGACATATGTTATATAATATGGCACAAATTACGGAGGATATCATAATGGTGATCCCAATGGTGAAGAACGAAATAAAGACCGCACTATTTAACAAAATATCGTATAGTAATCCCCAGTTAGCAGAAGCGATTGCATATCGTTCTACCCGTCCTCATGTATTCGGTAATGGGGACCTCGCGTCATTATATGACCATTACAATATGTATAAAAAAGAGTTGCAATTTTATTTATTAGGATTAACCAACATAGTACTTCATGAACCCGTATCTCACATTAAAACTGTGACAGTTACCCCTGTAACTAATACTTTAATTGTAACTAATACCCCTACATACGAATATGTAAATGATTCTTATACATATACTATTGGATGGGAGATAACTATTGTTTACAAAGATGGATCGAAACAAACCTACACAATGACCATACAAAACCTATTTTGAGTTAGTAGCTTAAATTGACTAATCATAATAGCGAGAGAATATGATTCAATTTATTCGCTAGTGGAGATCTTGACCCACCAACGAAAACCCAACTGGCTTATAACATCTCATTATATCAAGCTGTACTTCTATTTCCAATGAGGGGCCAAGAAGATTAGTCTATTATTTCTAAAAATAAAATATTTTATCCTGAGTATATAAATGAACAAGTATTTAGTTGAATTTTTAGGAACCATGTTTTTAATGTTTGTTATTTTTGCCACTGGTAACTGGGGCGCTATCGGCGCGGCTTTAGCAATTGGTGCTTTATTGGGCGGTCCTATTTCTGGTGCCGCGTATAACCCTGCGGTCGCCATTTCTCTCTATGCCGCTGGAAAATTGTCCAAGTCTGATGTACTTCCTTATATTATTGTGGAAATATTAGGTGCTCTAGCAGCCTTCTATGTTTACAAAAGATTTGTAAATAAAGCTTAGATATTTAGCAGTGCCTTTGCCCTTTTGAAAATATTTTAATTTCTTTTAGTATATTATATAATGCCAAAAAGAAATAGAAATCGAAAAATGAGAGGAGGGTTTTTAGATTCACTGTCCAATAGTATTTCGAGTGGGTGGAACTCTGTATCACAAGGCGCGTCTAGTATGTGGGATAGAACAAAAAATGCGGCATCGAGTGCCTATTCGTCTGCCACTACGCCCGCTACACCAACACCACCATCCACGATTCCACCGGCCGCACCAATCCCAATGCCTCCATCTGCTGTGAATGGAGGAAAAAGACGCACTAGAAAAATGAGTCGAAAAATGAGTGGCGGATATAGTTCAAATATTTCTCTAACAGGTTTAGCGGCAACTGCTTCACCAATTTCAGGCGTAAAAACGGCGCAACCTCATCATTGGGTGGGAGGTAGAACCAAAAGAAGACAGTCCAAATCCCATAGACGTCATCATTCCAAATCTAGAAGACATAGAAAATAGATTCGGGTCTCTCAATGATAACTTGTATTCTGTCATGTATACAAGTTATATAAAACGTAGTATAACGTAGTACCGAGTAAAACGTAGTACCGAGTATAACGCAGTAAAGTTACCGCGATTTTTCCATAAAACGATATAAAATGTAAATGCCAATTCCCGCCAAACTGGCCAAATATAATTGAGCCAATGGATCATCTGACATCACTGGACTAGCACCCCTTTCTTCGAGTCCAGATAAAAAGGCCTCCTGACATTTACTCTTGGTAATTGGATTTTTCTTGTTCGGAAAAGAACAAGGGTCAATACTTTGAATATCGGCCAATGTCACATAATGTGTTTCAGAAGATTTATTATTGTTAGAATCTATTGTTTGCATCGTTATTTCTTGACAAGGTGGCGTAGAACCAGCTAAAAATGCTCTCGTAATGGCAAATGGATTTAAAACATTTAAATTTCCCATTGCACCTGGTATTAATCCTTTCAACTCAGAAAAATTTACACCTAAACCAGATGAAATAAAGGGGATATTCCCTTGAGGCACATTATTAATATAAATATATCGATCGACTTGCTCACAAGTAGAAGAATCGTTTTCATCACTACATTTATCCGTTGCGGCACATTTTGCCCCTGTTTGTAGAAAAAACTTATTTCCTAAAGCTCCACCAGTGGCAGACGCCTTACTTTTCCCCTGCACGAGTAATTCAACATATTGTATTAATCCGTCTATATCTTTCCCCATTTGTTGAATCGTTCCTTTATCGCTCATACCGATTTGAGTAGGCGTTTTAATGTTTTTGTAATATGGATAGGTAGGACCAAGTAATTTTTCTTCCACGCCTTTAGCATCGGTTAATACTTCTTGAAATATATTGGACATAGTAGTTAAAATATATGTATATATTTATTTTTGTAAATGAATATATAATATTCGATGGTTCTTTGATTATGCGCCAACATATATCTATAGCATGATATATATGTATATGTTATGATGATTCATCAGTTGTTCCATCACTGGTCGTCGCAGTGTCATCGCTCGTTGTCGCCCCAGTAATCTCAGGAGCCGTTCCTCCCGTCATTTGAGTCGCGTATTGTTGTTGAGCACTGACTAGCCCGTTGACCTGGTCTTGTAAAGTGGCCACATTACCGCTTAAATCTTGCACTTGTTGAAAGACCCCTTGAATCGAATCGAATCTTTGTTTTAAATAGTCAATGTTTCCTGCATTTTGCTGAGCCAAAATAAGTGCATTATTTGGGTTATTCGTATCATATGGATTATAACTGGCATTTGCAGTGTTTGTATTGTTTGTAGTGTTTGCATTATCTAATCCTTCTATAACATGATTTGCTAAAATTATTTGATAACCAATTAATATAATAAAAAAGAGTATTAATATATTTATCAAGAGTGGCATTATTATTATATTATAATATTATAGTTTTACACTTTTATTTTCTTCTATAATAATATAAATGTCAACAGCCGTTACCCCATTAGGAATGAATTCGAAGCCAGCTTCCGGATATAATCATAGAAGCACTTATTCCAATAAACAATATATTTCATGGAAAGGAACTGGTATCAATAGTAATCCTGTAGGAATCGCATCAGGTCATATTCGTCCTTTAACAAACAATGACCCCGGAAACGTATTTCCAACTGGTTTTGGTTTACCGAGACCTATTAAACATTTTAGAAAAGGTAGAGTTATACCACCCACCCCCATTGAGGCCAACAACCTTATTGGGAAAGACCCGAATAACAACAATATTACACTAGATATCAACGAAGCGGCTTTAATTAATTATAATATAAATAGATTTGTCAAGTCTAGTAAAGGCACATCTCTCGGCGGAGGTTTTGGCGGCTCTGGGTTGTTAAATGATATGCAAGATAAACCTGGTGCATTTACGGTTAAAATAAACCAACCCACCGAAGTAGACGGTGTATCGGCCTTGAATTCGGATTGTAAGACCTGTGAAGGAGTTGGAATCGTAGCCAGTTATTACCCAAACAAGACATATTTGACCGAAAATCCAGAACCCAACACCACGAACCCCACTTTGTGCTGCAATGAAGAATACAAGGCTAAACGACGAGCCATTTACGCCAGTACGAACCTCAAAAAGAACTATTACACTAGCACCAAACAATATTTACAAAACAGATGCAAAACGTATGACCAAAAAGCGTTTAATTTCTTATCCTATAGAACGAATTTGGATGCATCCGTTTATAACGCAAATCCTTACTACATCTCTGTAGATGGCAACAATGGTCCGACCCCAGGCAGTCCGCTCGCCCTGGCAAATACTTATTTGGCCAATTGTCAGCCAAACGCGCAAATCTACGATGCCACTGAAAATGTACTCATTGAACAAATGTTAACCATCATGGTTAACGCGGGTATTTTAACACAAACCGACGTCTATACATTCAATCATTTAGGTATTAATACTATCAAAGGGTTTTTTAACTGGTTAAATGGATTGCCTGCTGAGAAAAAACCCGCCGCGCTAAAAGTGTTTACCGACTTTATTAGCAATCCATATTGGGGAATGCCAGTCGCGGGACCTTCCAATCAAACAGGTTGTCAATTGGTGGTCTATAAACCAAATAACTATCAATATGCAAAACAAGGAGCAGTGGATAGTTCGACTAGAAATCTGAAATTAAATGTGGATACCATTTCCACCAATGCGGCCTCTATTCAAAATTACAATAACACAGGTCCACAATTGGTAAGTGCCAACCAACTTTATGCGGGAGTTTCGCCGAATATTTCAAATTTAACCAAAAATAAAGTGCCTGGTTGCAATACACCAACCGTATTTCAATATCAAAACAAAAAGTTATGTTATTACAAAAGATTACCAGAATATCAAGTTCCAGCTTCCCAACCAAGTCCATATCGTTATTTCCCAGGCACCATCATTAGTTCAAATCATTTTTCACAATCACCAAATACATATAATACATCGTCCAGATCCATTTAGAGAATTGATTCGCTATAATTCAAATCATAATCTATTGCCGAAACCATTTCTGGTACAATATTGTTATTTATTTCCATATCTAGATCTAGAGCCATATCTAGATCTATTTCTTCCCTCATTTCTCTCCGGATTTCTCCTCCCAAACCCAACAATTTAATTTCTTTATTCACTGGTAAAAATATGTTTATTTTTTCGGTAAATTTGTTGCAAGGTATTTTATGTTTTTCACACCACGATACCGATTTGTGAATATTTGTTTTTTTGATGGTTTCTATTTTTTCTTCTTTATTTTTATTTTTTAAAATATTGATTATTAAATCTAATGATTCTAATTGTTGCTGTCCAGATATGATATTCATATCGTCTATTTTTAACATATAATAATACGGTATATCATAATCCAATAAAGATACTATTTGCTTGCCTTCTAATTTTTTAATAAAAACAAACAATCGAATATAATTTAACTTGAAATTAGTGTTTTTTTCTCTAGTTTTAAAGTTTTTACAAACAATATATTTGTCAAACGTTGTTATATTATTTGTATTCGGTTTTAACACAAGCGTTCTTTCATATAAGGATGATAATATATATAAAATATCTACCACTGGTTTATGAAACACCTCACTTATTTTAATGATACAACTTCCTTTATTTGCTTGATTTCTTAATATAATCATTAAAATTTCAATAAAAGAATATATATATTGGTTTATATCACCCTTTTTTGTTTCAAAAAATAAAAAATTATATTTTTCGTCACCAATTAATTTAACGGTACCATCATTTATTTCATTGAAAGACGTTATTTCATCGGTGTAATTTTCGCGCAACATTTCAAGACATTCTACCGTATCACTATGATTATGAGTTACATGTAATGTTTTCATTGTTTGTAGTTTATATGGTTCAAAAATATTCACGATGGAACATATTTCTAAAAAATCATAAAATAAATTCGTTTTTGGTTTGAGTTTACTCACTGAAAATTTTGAACCGGGGACTTTCGTAAAAATATATTCATACGGATTTACGATTTTAATGAGGTCTTCGTAGGATAAATTCTGGTCAGTATCGTTTTCACAAATACTTTTAATTTGTTTATTTGATTCGGTGTAATATTTTGATAGGCTTTGTGATATAGATGAATACGAATGTAAATTGTTATGGCTGCTGTCTATCGGATTTACAATAACTGTATTATTAATTTTTGGTAATATATAATAATTCATAGATATACTATTATTATATACTAATAATTTTTATTTAAGTTTGTTACGAGTTTTATAGATATAGCGAAACAATAAAAAATACGGCGACCTATAATAATATGGTTTTTATTCATAAAATAATACTTATGCATCGTCGTCGTCGTCATCGCTTTCTATTACTATTTTTTTGGTCGATTTTGGTTTTTCTGTTTTGGTCGATTTTGGTTTTTCTGTTTTGGTCTCCTCCGTTGCATTGGTGTCAACAGACGCTGCCAGTAAAATCTTTTTACTCAATTTGCGCACTTTGGGTTTCAACTGTTTCACTTCTTCTACCGCTACTTTTTGCGCATGTTTCGTATCTTCCGCGTTTCGCAAGGCGGCGGTTTCTTCATATTCGCCTAATTCTAATTCTACATTTTCGGTATTCACCGTTCTTATTTTTTTATAAACAAAATAGCGATTCAAGAAGGAAATTTTCTTTTCCGGACTACTCATATAAGGCGCCTGGTCGTATTCTTTAGCTTTAAATTTGTTTTTGGCTATTTCATCCATCATGTGCAAGAACAATTCACTAAATAAGCCAGAACCCTCTGGAAGTCCCATCTCTTTTGCCTCTTCGCGACTAATCACTTCAAACCCATAAGCGCTCATTACACGATTCAAGTAATCGAAATTCACCAAATATTCTGATATGGTTTGATTGATAGACTCTTGATATACATCAATTCTATAGCCAATAGAGCTCGAGTCGTCTTCAAAGGTTTCTCCTCCATAACCCTTTGTGATTTCCCATATTTTTCTACCACCTTCCAAGATTTTCACGGAATCCCCGGTCTTGGTCTTTTTAAGTTCATTAAATACTAACTTACCGTCATAACAAGTGCCAATAAAGTAGCCATTATGTTTGGTGCACTCGACAATATTTTTCATAAAACCTCTTAATGTATCGGGGTTTTCAAAGAAATAGTGAATCGCAAATTGACACGACGATACATTAAATCCGTCCGCCCCTTTGCCGTATTGTCTGGCTACCCCTTTACCAATTTGTTCGGCTTCCTTGGGCCCCCTGCCAAATACCGCCGAAGTAATTTGTTTCGCTTTATCGTTCAGCATGGCACTACCATCTTTAATATTAAATGCGCTGTTTCCATTGACAAATAAAGCATAAGGTACATTTTTATTGGATTTCTTCATATTTAAGAATCTGGCACATGCACCATCCAAACGATTTTCCAAGTTATCCTTCGAAATATCAATGCCAAAGACAAAGGCTAATTTTGCACGAATCCATTTAGGCAAGTCTCCTGCTTTACCACACGCAAAATCGATTAAAGTGTCGCCTTGCTTACATGCACCCACAATCAATGATTTTTTTACATACAAATTATGGAAATTTTTCATGGCTTCTGTTTTGAATTTTCCAGCTGGGGTGTTATAATAGACATCTTCGCTCACCGATATACTGGGTATATTTAATCCAGTGCATAACATATCCTCGTCAATTCTTCCGCTGGGATGAATCGATTTCCAGTTTTCATTACACACCTTATATGCATTGCCGTATTCTTTTTCACCGCGTCTCATTTTGGCGGTTTTATCGTGGCGCACACGCAGTGGTATCCATTTCCAACCGTCCTCTTTCTCCAAATCATATCGGAATTCGACAATGGTATTGTCTTCAAACACTTCATTTTCTTCGGAAAACATTTTTTTCCCACCAGAACCGTCCATGCGTAACATTATATTACACAAACCAGCATTCGGGTCATATGGTTCCGTAGGATAAAACCGTTTCGGCACATAATCGTTGTCTTGTTTGTCTTCGTAACGATGGCTAAATTCAGGAATGCGATCATCAATGACATCTTGAAAAGGATTGATATATCCGTCTTTCGATTCTTTAAATCCGCAGCGAAGTTCAATCATTTTATATTCGTTATGTTGAACAGATGCATCATTGTTTAATCCGTCTTCAAAATACGATTTAATGGTATCCTGACCATTGGCTCCTTTTATCGTAGTCACGAGGAAATCAATCGTATTGTATTGGGGTGGTTTCCATTTGAACGATTGCTCCCACGTAATTTTCGTTTTGGGTCCTGCTTTGCCAATGGAGTTGGCACCTACGCCATAAAACGCATGGGTAAATATTAAACCATCCGTTACATATTCGAATCTGTCTTGACGCACTTTTTGTAAAATTGTATTACATCCTTCAAAGATAGTTTGATTACTATTGTTTGGAAAGAATTCCTTTACGGAAAATCGAATGGGCGACATAAATTCTTGAGCGGTCTTGTATTTTTCCATCATGTCTGTAATCGTTTTTTCGTCTTTTCTGCTGGTGTCCATGATGGACATTGGTTTCAAATTATATTCAATATATTTTAATACTTGGTATCTAGATTTGTATATATCTTTTTCGTTTTCCAACAACATAAATGTATACGAACGTATGTCTTGATTTTTTACATAATAAATATCAAATGCCGCATACAAATTTATAAAATTGCCGTTTTTATCATGGGCAATCAATTCGCCGTCCAATAGAGTATTGAAGCATTCTTTGTTTATTGTTTTGGCACCCGTAAATATAACATCCATATTTGTATTGATAAGATAAATCTTACCTTCCGCGGAGACAAACATTAAATGACGTTCGCCATCGGCCTTTTCAGTGACTACAAATTCCTTTCTAATGTTTGGCTCGTTTGAATTGCTGTCAAATGGCGCAATATTTTTTAACTGTAGAGTGATAGAGTTTGGACCTATGAAATTTTTACTGGACACGAATTTCTTGGGTTCATATTCGTCTTTCCAAATCATTTTCATATAGGATTCGATCACTTGGTTTTGTTCTGGATAGGATATAGGATAATTCGTGCCTTGCAGTCCGCTTAATACATATTTAATGACTTTCCTTAAAGACTCGACAATCACCAGCGGACTATGAAATGTAGTGGATGGTCCTATGCGTTTATTATTTATTTCAATTTCGATTTCATATCCTTCTTGGTTATTGAAAACATTGGATTCTTCCAGCGTATATACACGAATCATAGGTCCACGATTTTCGCGTCCATAACGGTCTGGATTGCGGTTGCCAAATTTGGTAATACTAATATCTACAATGAAGGGGTGTTCTGGATGTTCAAAAGACACGCGATTTATAAAACGAAATTCTTTCTTCGATTTTCGCCAATTCTCTATAATAAAATTTTGAATCCCCTTTTTCACTTTTTCTTCTGTTTGATAAGAGACGCGGAAATTAAAGTCGTCGAAATCAACTGGACGTACTCTTTCTTTTCGTTCTGTATCACTATCAATAAAACCTGGTTTTTTATGAATAAAATCAACCGATACTGGATTCGTCGCAAACAATGCTTTTATATCGTTGCTTTTACAATATTCTTGAATATTATGTAATCCTTTTATTTCGGTTCTAACATCGGAAACTTTAAATCTACCAGTGGTGCTATCCAGAAACTCGCATTGTATACGTAAATAATATTCTCCATTCGTGTCTCCTACAATTTTAAAACCAGATGATTTTAGTTTTTGAATAACATTATCATAATCATTGCGCGTCAAGGCTTTTATTCCTTTGGTGCCGAATTTAACTTCTAGTTCATGGTTTATTCCTGAATAACTAAAGGGATTTGTATTATAAAACAATTTTACTAAATTATTGAATCTTTCTTGGGGTGTTTTCTTTTCCTGAACATTTTCAATAACCTCTTCTGGTTGAAACATTTCCATTGGTGCTTCTCTAAAAGATGGTTGGTTATTATCGTTTTTAAAATCACTATCAATGTCTTTTTTAAATTCGTTAGTATTAATATTATTATTTTTATTTACTGATGTATTGATAGAAGTCATTGTTATATAATTAATACATATATTTAAATTGTTATTCATTTTTTTTAATAAGTATTGCCCATCAAATTTGTCGTTCATCGAATTTGTCGTTCATCAAATGTTATGAGTAAAATATATTGTCTGTGGTTTTTGTTTTTGTTAAAAATATTGAACAATTGCTTCGTATAAATCGTTTTTGGTTTTATTCTTTCCGGTATCTTTATTCGTTGTCTCTATACCTAACTTACTACAAATATTGATCAAGTCTTGCACTTTATACGCCGAAGCCGATTTAATAGGTTTATCCACATTACTAATTTGATAATAAGTAGTTTTAATATGATTCAACGAATCAACACATGCCATTTCAAACCCATATTTATTATAATATTTCGACTGAGACGGCAATTCGTGTACTATATACACAATATTACTGTCATTCACGAATAATTCATAATAGGTTTTTTTACTAACATAAATAATGTTTATGTTTTCAATGGCGCAAAGAGTCAAAAATGTTTTAGGATTCAAATTGTTATCGTTCGCTAAATTACTTTCTAAATTGGTAATCGTATCGAATTTGTGCATTTTAACAATATCTTTGTTTTTTCTTATAGACTCGACGAAATCAATTTTAATCTGTTTCGCCACTAATGAATTTTTATTATTCATGGTCTCATATTTGATATCGCCGTATTTAATAATGTAAAAACACCAAAATAAAGTATCTTGTTGATTCGGAATATATAAGGCTGGTTTTTTTGTTGACGACTTCTCCTGCTGTGAATCTCTTACTTTTGGGGTTTCGCTTTTTATAGACGATATTTTTGTTTTTATAGATTTTTGAATATTTTCATTATGTAACATATAATCTTGTAGCTGATCTAATACATCATTATATGATATCATCTTTACTTGCTACATAGTATAGTAGCACTATCTTTAATATCTTTTGCTTCTTTTGTAAAATAGGTCGTTCTATATGCCTCCTTTTGTTTTTCGATATTACCAAGTGTCAACTCTTGTGTATTTACATATTTGATATAAGTGGTTAGCTCATCAATAATATATTTTGGTAATTCGGTTAAATTAATATGAACGCCATATTTGTTTTCATTTAATATTGCGTCTGAATGTTTACTAAGAATTCTAAGGACTTCGATTTGATTAAATTTATTCATATTTTCAATGGTTTCACGAATATAATTCAGTTCGCTTACCGAAAAATCATTGGTTTCGTTGGTGGAAATAACTGCCTCCATTATAATTCATTTATTGTAATGTTTTTAAGTGTTTATTATTACTTAAAAGAATAACTTGTTAAATAATAAATATCATGGAAGATGGTATAGAAAATTATACGTCAAGTCTTGCCGAGAGACTGAACAAAATCAGTGAATCTAGCAATAGTCAACATACAATATTGTATTTATATGTTCCAGAAAATAATACTCTTTTAAAAAATTGCATCATTACGGATAGTAAGGAAAAAATAATGTCTTTGTCGGAAAATAAAAAAGGTCAAGTGATATGTTTTGTTAAAGACGAAACAACCAAGTTATACAAGTCAATTCAGATGCAGTAAGCTTATAAGTAGTGATTTTTATATAGTAATAATTATTGTAATAAAAAAGAAATAATTATTGTAATAAAAAGAAATCATTATTGTAATAAAAAGAAATCATTATTGTAATAAAAAGAAATCATTATTGTAAAATGATATAATAACATTTCGCTAATTTTATTATATGAATACATTGGTATTTATTTTTGGTTTGTTGATTTTTATTCATTTCAATCTTCGATAATCAATCTGGGTTTTGCGGCTGGCTTATACTCTTTCTCCTTCACTAATTCCCCAATAATTGAAATATATTTGTCATTGAGTTCGAATCTTTGTCCTATTACTCTTACATTAATTTTATCTCCTTCTTTTATTTCTGCAAAATAGGATACGGAATAATGATGGTCTTTTGCAACAAATACTACTATAGGTGACGGCACTTCTGTATCACTTTCGGCACGAATACCAGCTTTGGTTATATTTTTAGCAACACATGTAATCAACATACCTTCAATGGGAAAGCAAACATCACATTCAAACACTACATCAAATAAAACATTATTTCCTTTTTGAATCATTCCACTTGAATATGAAATAATCTTTGATGAATTCGGTTTGATATATCCCTCTACAACACATTTTCCTTCAAAATTTGCCTTAATATTTTCCTCGATATTTTCTTTTAAATTTTTACCAATAGTAGTAATAGGCAATACTATTTTTCTAGTGAGTAAACATCTAGAATAAACAGACTGGAATCTTGTTTCTTTTCTTTTTTTTTGTTGTGTTTGTTTAGATACCGCTTCCATTATATATTATGCATATTATCTTTTAACTATTTTTGAATCAATTATTTTTATTTTTATTTTAATTTTAATTTTAATTTTAATTTTAATTTAAATTCTAATTTTTTTTATTTATATAATTGTTTTTTTGGTATATATAACCTCTTGCATTTTTGGAATACATACATGGTATCTTAGACAAAAACAGAATAAATTTTATACCATATTGCCATTTCAGGTGTTAAAAACCATTTTTTATCATTTTGCTTAATTGCATTAAAATATCTTAATATAAATTCTTGATAAACGCATAATTCAGTGTGACCAACCGCTTCGCTCACGACATTTCCATCTGTGTCTTTTTTAACCTTTGTATTTTCATTGGTAAATTTAGTTTCACCTACAATAGCATTTATTTTTTGGATGGTTTTTTCTTTACCAGCTTCATCACACCGAGCACCGGTGTCACGTTTCGACTCCATATCTTTCGTTTTAAAAACAAAATACCGATTGTTTTTTTCGTATCCAATAAATCCAATGATTTTATTGTATTCGACCGGATTCATTGTTAAATATTCTTTGGCCTCTTTGGTGGCGGCTATTTCGCGCTGGTCTTCTGGCTCTGCTTCAACCCACTTATTATTTTCATTTAATATCATAATTAAACGCTTACTTAAATTATACATAATAAACACCGTGAATTTTTTCGTGGTGATACTATTTGTTTCAAAATACTCCTTCACTAGCCACTCCATGCTTCCATGATTTAGTTTGGTCAACGAATATACATAATTCATTACATCTAGCTTATCTTCATACAAAAGAAGTTCTATCATATGTGCTATCAAAAATCTATTGAATAAATCGTCGTTTTTAATTTCTGGATATTCTTGCATCATTTTTCGCATAACAATACCACAATGTTTATACCAATTATCGTCGCCTCTGGGTACCTTTGGCTGTTTGGCGAATTCGTGTGTTATATCAAAATTCGTTTTCAATTCATCCATCACTTTTCTACCTGTATGAAATTCATCTTCGCCAATATGTTTATAAATATCTTTGTGTATTTTTCTTTTGTCGATATTTTTCGTAATATTTTCCTTCACGACAAAACGAACCATATCGTGTTTGTAATCAATAGGAACCGACCTTTCAAAAATAGACGCGTTTTTATCTCTCAATTCTACTGGTTGGAACAAATAATAGTCGCCAATATTTACGAGTCGGCCATTTCTGCCGTATTTATCGGTAATAAATTCATTTTCATCTTCGATTAACTGGGTTAACGCGGAATATATTTGCACATAAGGGTATTCCTTGGGTGTTCTGATGGATTTAAGTAATACGTCTTTCTTATAGAAGAAAGCTTCTTTCATGAGCATTCTTATACGTTGTAAAATTTTCTCGGAATTCATAATAATAAAACTCTCGTCATAAGTATCTTCATTTAGTTCTGATTCATCTATTTCTTTATTTGGTCTACAATCATAATTGCAAGTGGCCATATAATCACATGCGGGCGAAAATGGTGCATCCCCAATTTTAAAATCACGTAAAACGGTGCCGTCTGATAATTCTTGGGTAATGGATTCTTTTATCAGATGTTTCATATTTTCATTCGTAAAATTGGTCTGGTCGTGATTAATAATGCAATCAACCGCGGTTTCCTTTAACACTCTGGTTACTTTGCCGATTTGCACCGCCTTGTATTCTGCCACACGATATACATATAAATCCGCGGATTCTTCTTTATTATCCCCCAGAATAGTTCCATACATAAAAATTTCTACGTTTCTTTTTTCAAAGGGCAAGTCTTTATGAGAAAAATTGCGAACACCTCTGCCGATAATTTGTTCAATGCGGTTCATATTATACCACGGCTCTAGAATATGTATTTGACGAATAAATTTAAAATCTATACCTTCAGACCCTGCTTTTGAAATCAAAACTACTTTTACTTTATTACCAAATTTATTGTCATCGTCCGTTATACCCTTTACTTCAAAATCATTGTTGGGCGATAAGCGCGTTTCACCGGTAATCATCGAATAACGAGCAGGCATGAAATCCTTCTTGTCGTGTGGTTGTTTCATGGTTCTCACATCTACTACGTCGGTTGGTTTATCTTTAAATAATGGTTTCACGCCTTGGCCGTACCTGGTAAATCCCATTTCTTCTAATGCGAGGGCCATAGGTATCAATCCACTATCTATGTATTGCGAGTAAATTAATATAATACCTTCTGATACCTTACCAGTTTCAGGATTCATAATTTTATCCAAAATGCATTTTATTTTGGCACTATATTTGCCAATTTTTTCACGAGAAAATATTTTACCGTAATTATCAAGGGTGGAATTTTTATATTCAAAATCTCCCTTCATTGGTGGAGAACGTTCATCTACATAATTCATCATTCTTTCTAATCCAATTTTACCTGTTAACTGATGGGGGTCAATCATCATGGCTGCATTTCTTCTAGATACATGGTGTTCGTTTTTTTCGCTTTTTACGTCGCTTTCGCTAACGATTTCGCTAACGCTTACGCTTTTTCCGTCGCTTACGCTTTCTCCATCCTCCGTTTCTTTCACTGGTCCTGGGGTCTCATCACCCACGTCTTCTTCTTTTTCTTCTACGATGGATTCCGAAAAACTTGGCGAAAAATCTTCCGATACGTTTTCTTCTGGAATATCGTCCAATATGGCTTTTAAACCATGAACTGGATAGGAAATGATAAGTGCTTCTAAAGGGGTTTGTAATAAGGTGTATCCAAACGACTCCATGTTTTCAAAGGTAGGCATATCTCTCACCATTCCGGTTTTCGTGGTAATTGAAAACCGTTTATTTCTTAAATTGTATATAATATATTTATATGCGCAATACTGACATTTACCACAGTTACCGCATTCGCCAATTTTTGTTAAATATAAACTCAATACACGTTTTTTGTCTTCGTGTTTTATTTTTTTTAAATTCATTTGATAAGACGGATAGGTAATTTTTGGAAAGGTATATTCTTTGGCGAACTCGCTTGGATACACTCTATAAGGGAATGTATACGGATTTTCACCGCGCACAAATGAAATATAACCAGTCGATTTTCTGATTAACATTTCTTCTCCGTTTTTTTTGAAATCACCGTTTTTATCAAAAATGTCCTTTACTTCAATTCGACCTCTTCTATCGTTGGTATTCATCAAATTTAGTAGCCAAACAATTTCCTTATATGTGTTATACATTGGAGTCGCCGAGAGAAGCAAAAATCTCATATTCATTGCTGATTTAACTAGTAATTCTAAATTGATGGCAACTTTTTTATTTTCATTATCGTCTGTTTTACGAATATTATGAACTTCATCAATAACGATTAATCTATTGTTAAATTCATTTTGTAGCCGTTTCATAATTCTACTGTTGAGTTCTATTTTCACATCTTTTAGCATTTGTATTTTTGTTTTGGTTTTTTCTTTCATGGCTTCTTTGGGGTTCTTTTTCATGGGTTCTTTGGTTTTCGTAGTTCCAATATCGACGTCAACCTGCTTCTTTTTGTAGGTTTGTTTTTGCACTTCTTCATCATAATTCATCGTTTTTATAATATAATTCGCAAATTGGACATAACCCAGAAAAATATAATGTGTATTGATTAGGTTCTTAATTTGACTAATGACTTTATCTTTGGTCATACCTTTCATACTCATCGGATTTATTTCTTTTAATAATTTGTTTCCTGTGCACGAGCGAATATTCCATAATCCATCAACAAGGTTTAGTTTTCTCTCGTCGAATAGCTGTAGTTTAAAATTATCTTGGACGTTTTCAGAAGCAACAATGATGATTCTTTTGGAAATACCCATTTGTTTCATATAATCGCGCATTTCTTCGCACACGCCAATTGCACTGCAAGTTTTGCCCGTACCTAAACCGTGGTACAACAATAAGCTACTATAAGGAGTCTGAAATGACATGAAATTTTTAACGAATGCTTGGTGCGGTTGTAATTCGAAATCCGCTTTAGCTAATAAATCCGCGTGTTCTTTAATATTTTCATGAATGGTTCCATCATATTTCGTGTCGTTAAACTCCTTTTTATTGGCAATTTTTATATTAAACGATTTATCATTTAGGTTTGGATATAAAAAAGAATCTTCGTCTGAATGGTCTGCGAAATCATCCCTCTCGATGAGTTCTTTCTTAAGTAAAAACTTGTTGCATTCATTCGAATAATATTTTTCGTCGTTGCAATCCATTTTTTCAAACATTGTTTTTAATTCGGCTTCTTTCTCTGTATTTTCATGTTGTTCATCAGAATCGGTTACTTTATTTTTTTCTGGGTTTTCTGGTTTTTCTGGTTTTTCTGGTTTTTCTGAAATAGCTTGTTTTTCTGACATAATACTATATATTATGAATATAATCTATATTCTTGTAATACTTTATTAATATTTGTTATTAATTTCTTTTTCTCTAAATTATATGGTCTTATAGATTCTAAACATTTGTCAATTGACATCCACTCTATTTTACTTACTTCTGTTACTTGAAAATTATTCAAATATTCTTCTGTGTCATTCATATATGCTAAAAAATATTTATGTTTATATGATTTGTGATTCGTACCTATAAATGTTTCTTCAAATGGTAATATATTTTCTACAATCATAAGTTTAGAAGACAAAATACCTGTTTCTTCTTCAAATTCTCGCAAAGCGCATTCTAAATCTTTTTCTTTATAATTACGGCGTCCTTTTGGAAATTCCCATTCGGTTTCTATCCAGTCAGTTTCGCTTTTTTCAACTATATTTTTTAAAGAAATGATTTCATTATTTATAATAACTCCTTCTCTTATTGTTTCAAATTTTTTAAACGAAGTTTGTTCTTCATTTCTATATTGTGAGTTACATGTTTCGCCCCACATATCATTCCATAAAACCGCAAAGGGTTCTGTTAAAATTCTTTTTTTCTCTGATATAGACATTTCGTTTACGATATTTTGTATTTGATAAATGTTATAAGGCGAATATTTCCCTCTCATAAAATCGATATACCCGAAACTATCCTTACGTCTTATCATAAGAAATTGCAACCCTTTTTCACTAGACCTAAAAACAATGATTCCATAACTTGTTATCGGCAGTTTACATTGATGAAATAAATGTCCTAGTTTGCCGCAATTGTTACATACATTTGTAGTATTTATTAATTTATTCATACTTGCTTACTTACTTTATTATAAGAGATATGTTTAAATAATAATCGCTGGTTTTATTATTACAGGTTTTACCAGTTTTACTAGTTTTACTAGTTTATTTATAAATATTTTTATAGTCTACCATAGTAATGCCCACTGCGACGATTTATCTAGACCCTAAAGTTTGGGGACCTCATTATTGGTTCTTTTTACATACATTAGCAATGACTTATCCACATCATCCAAACGCAGTAACCAAGAAAAAATACTATGAGTTTATCCAAAATCTACCATTATTTCTTCCTGTACAAGAAATTTCCAGTGAATTTAGTAAATTAATCGATAAATATCCGATTACTTCGTATTTAGATAATCGCGATTCTTTTGTTCGTTGGATGCATTTTATTCATAATAAGATAAACGAAAAATTAGAAAAACCCCAAATAAGTTTAAATGATTTCTTTATAAAATACTATGATGAATATAAGACCAATGATGAAAAATTAACTCAATACTATAAACTGCGAGATAGAGCGATCTATTTTGGCATTATTTTCAGTTGTGTAGGTGCCATATACTATTTGTATGACAAATAAAGACGTATCTACTATTATTTTCTGTTTATATATAAGTAATATGAGTGACTTTACAAAAGGACAAAACAATATCAATAATAAAGGAGGTAAAGTTTTAGCGTCTGGTGGTTTCGGGTGTGTATTTACTCCTGCGTTAAAATGCGAAGATGTTGCTCATAGAGAAAAAAACAAAGTTTCAAAATTAATGACCGAATCTCACGCGAGAGAAGAATACGAAGAAATAACCGCGTTTAAATCAAAATTAGATTCGATAAAAAATTATAAAGACTATTTTTTAATATATGATGCCACATTATGCAGCCCGTCAAAACTAACCGAAAGTGATGTAGCGAATTATACCAAAAAATGCTCTGCGTTAAAAAAGTCCAGCATTACAAAAAACAATATAAATGATAATTTGGATAAATTAATGTTGTTAAATATACCTAACGGAGGCCTCCCGGTGGATGATTACATTCATGACAACGGCTCTTATGCAAAACTATACGAGTTACATATGTCTTTGATTCAATTATTTAAAAAGGGTATTCTTCCTATGAATGCAAAAAATATATTTCACTGTGATATAAAGGATTCAAACGTATTGGTGGACGAAACCACGACGCCTTTAAAAACCAGACTCATTGATTGGGGTTTGTCTACTGAGTATACACCTTTTAAGGACGAACCCTTTCCGAAAACGTGGAAAAATAGACCATTGCAATTCAACGTCCCCTTTTCAGTGATTATTTTTACCGACCTGTTTGTTGAAAAATATAGTGCATTTCTTGCCGACGGAGGGGATTACCGAGAAGACGAAGAACTGAGACCATTTGTCTTGGAATATGTTACCGAATGGATGAAGGAACGTGGTGCGGGACATTATAAATTTATTAACGAAATTATGTTTATTTTATTCAGCAATAATTTAACATCTGTATTGGAGAAGAAAAAACCTGATGTGGTCGAAACGGAGTTTACTATGCCTTATATCGTAAATTATATCATGAGTGTATTGCAAAAATATACTGCATTCCGAGATGATGACAAATTGAATTTGCGAGAATATTTAGACAATGTGTTTATTAAAAATGTAGATGTGTGGGGGTTTATAACTGTGTATTTTCCTGTGTTGGAGTTATTGCATAATAACTATAATCGTTTAAATAGAACCGAGTTATTTCTTTTTGGAACATTGAAAGGAATCTTTGTTGAAGTTCTATATTTAACTGCCGATAAACCCATAAATAAAAATGATGTATTGGCCGAATTGACGAATATTAGAATGCTGCTCTACAAATTAGTATATGGGAAAGAAGAATCGTTACATTCATCGTATTCGTCAGATAAAGGAAATGGGTTGAAAACGCGAAAAAATAAGGGAAATTGGTTTTCTAACAAAAAAACCAACACCAATACCAACACTAAGACCAAGACCACCACTAAGTCCAATACCAAAATTTCGTTTAAACGCGGTCCTAAGGTGAAACGATTTAAAAAGCCTATTTTTTTGGATATAAAATAAAGAAACAAAAAACCAAAAAAAACAAAAATAAAACAAATAAAATATAATATTATAATATAAATGATCAAAGATTTTAGTAAACTTTGTACCCCTGCAAAAATTTATTTTGCAATTGCGGTAGTAGCTTCTATTTTTGCGTTATTTAAAGGTGTTGGCCTACTTGCGGTAGCATTTAAATTATTATTTGCTTTTATTTGGACTTTTATCTTGGGATGGTTGTGTAGCAAAGGATTAAAGACATTGGCCTGGTTCCTAGTTTTGTTACCATATATCATAATTGCTTTAGCAATGTTTCGAATCTACCATGTGACTCGTGCGCAAAAAAATTTATTGAAAACAGTTCAATTACAAGGCGCTTATGGACAATAAATAAGAGAAACAACGACAAGAGAAACAACGACAAGAGAAACAACGGCAAGAGAAACTATTGAAAAATATTATATAATACAAATATTATATAATACAAATATTATATATGAGATTAGAAATATTTGTATTAGGTTTAACAGCGTTTTTTGTATATAATGCTTATACGGATGGTAAGTATACAAAAATGCTAATGTCATTTAAGAAATATTATAAAATGATATTTTACGTCTTTCTTGGTGTAGGAATATATATATTATTAAAAAGAAATCCTCAACAAGGGAAAAATATGCTCTTTTACGCAAATAATTTGGTGAAATTTATGCCTATTGACAAAACATCGATGGACATGTTAAGCCCCATTATAGATTTCACCTCAAAAAATGAAAATGACGATGAATGTTTTATGGAATCATTTAACGGAACAACACCCATGGGGGCGGGATTTTGTGGGGAAAGAAGAATTCTTAGTTCTGGAAAAAACGGTACCAAGCGATCGGTAAGTGAAACAAAAAAGAAATATGTTGCGGCGAATCAAGATTGGAAATGTGGACACTGTCAATCGCAATTAGATCATACATTCGAAATAGACCATAAATTACGATTAGAATATGGCGGTGGAAACGACGTACAAAATTTAGTAGCATTGTGTCGCAATTGTCATGGACGAAAGACTGCCAGTGAAAACATGTAAACAAAGATAAAATATTATAATATGTAGTATAATATGTTATTGTAGATAATTGTAGATAATTCAACAGTTTACGACAAACTATTCAGGACAAAATAATATTGATATATAGTAATATATGAATACCAATAGTAATACCAATAGTTATAGTAATACCAATAGTTATAGTAATACCAATAGTTATAGTCATACCAATAGTAGTACAAATAGTCATAGTCATAATGCTTTAAAAGAAATACAAACACCTAGAGTGTTTTATCCATTTATGCTACTCATATTTTTTTTAATCATCATGCTTTTTTTTACAATGTTTAAAGTCAATACCAATATCGAAAAAAATGTATCTATTATTTTATTTTTTTCTCTATTAGTGGTGTGCATTTGTATTGCTTTGATACCAAATTTTGGTTCTATTAAAAAATTATTTGAGCAAATTGGTAACGTTGTATATTTAATACTTTATGTAATAGGTTTAATTTTATTACTATTCATGACATCAGACGAAACCCTCAACAAATATGCTTATATTATCACTCCTGCCGCCATCATTTTAGGAGCATTTATGTTTTACTTAAGTTCCGCAGAAAATTACGTAGCGAAGTTCGATGTGAATTATGAACGGATTAAAACAATGATACTATTTTTCTGTTTTATTACCACCTTCGTATTATTATACACTGTAGATCCGGGAGGCTATATTGCAAAATATTTGGGGTTCAGCATTTTGTTAACCATCCTCATATCCGTCTTTGTATTTTTATATTTAATGATCATTTTAACGTTACCTGATAAGTCTCGGGTTGGCTCTAAACAAACAAACTTTTTGGATAATTTTACAAGTCTCTCTGCCTACGGTAGTATCGCCTTTGTTCTATTTATTATGGTTATAGGAGTTTTATTTTATACCCACCAAGGAGATTTGTTTCAAAGTAAAACAAAATTTGGCGCATCAGCCATTCTTTTACTGGTGATTTGTATTTTATGGGGTATATTACTAATATCCAATTTATTTACTGACTCATTAGACAAGACGGCGGCGAATAAAACCGTTAGTTTATTTAAACGTTCGCTGCTACTTTTATTCGGAATTGTCATTTTAGGGCTCCTTATATTTTGGTTTGTCTATAATATACAGCACTTATCGAGTAACTCGAGCATTGTCAGTTTCGTATTAAACTTATTATTATTGTTTATTATTTTGGGATTTATTTATAAAACCATATTTGTAAAGTTACCTCGCGGTAACGCAAATAAAAATGCCTTCTTTGCATCACTCCTAAGTATGCTTATTTCGATTCCGCGTTTATTTACAGGCGCAGCAGAAAGTGTGGGTAATTCGATACCTAGCGAACAGAAAAGCACACCTACGAGTGCCATCATAGCCTTTACACTCGCGGTTCTACTCTTGGTCGTTTATTTCAAAGGCCCTTCATTATTCAATGTATTAAATATTCAAGGTGGTAAACAATTGGTGAATCAACCCGTGTATACCAATGCACAATATTCATTAGGCACTTATGCGGATTTAAATGGAAGTGACGCACCGGATTATCAATACGCCATTTCATGTTGGATTTTCTTAGATGCCACTGCTCCGAATATGAATGCATCCTATTCTACATATACTTCTTTATTGAATTTTGGAGAGAAACCAAATATTCTGTATAATGGGAAAACACATACATTGATGGTTACTATTCAACAATCAGGATTAAAACATAGTACCCAAAACAAATTAATTGATTTCGATGAAAACGGTAACCGAATTCTTTATAAAAACGAAAATATGTTATTGCAAAAATGGAATCATATTATTATTAATTATAGCGGCGGCGTTTTAGATGTATTTTTAAATGGCGAGTTAGTGAAATCTGACGTGGGGGTGGTCCCCTATTATTCGCTGGATAATTTGACCATAGGCAGTGATGACGGCATTCAAGGTGGAATATGTAATGTTGTTTATTTCAATAAATCATTAACGAGTGCAAATATATATTATCTGTACAATATGGTAAAAAATAAATCCCCTCCAGTTCTCAATGACTCGAATGAAACTATACTAAAACAAAATATAGCAACCGCGACTACTCACCAATAAATTCCGTCATACTTTTAACTTTTTAGTTTACAAATCACTAAATTTACTTTAGAAAATTTCTACGACTATATTATATAATGAGTGTTATAAGTATTGTAATTACGGTAGTGGTTATTTTTATTATTTATATATTAATAAAATATATCTTTACCGACCCATATATACTGCAAAATTTACAGGATGGGAAAACCGCTACAACCATTGCGGCGACATCTTTAGCAACAAATGGATCCAATGTTCCATCCACGAATTTCGCGTATTCTATATGGTTTTATGTGAATAATTGGAATTATCGTTACGGTGAACCTAAAGTTATCTTTGGACGAATGGGGGCACCTAGCACGGACGGATCTGGGTCTATTGATGGTATAAGTGGTGTGGATCCTTGTCCAGCGGTGGTTTTAGGCGCAGTTGAAAATGATGTTTCGGTTTCTTTAGGATGTTATCCTGGAGCCGACCAAGAACCCACCACTACTGGTGGAAAAACAGTCATTCACACATGTTCTGTAGCAAATGTTCCTATTCAAAAATGGGTCAATTTAGTCGTAAGTGTTTATGGTAGGTCTATGGATATTTATATTGACGGCAAATTAGTTAGAACTTGTTTATTACCTGGCGTAGCGAGTATTAATAACAATGCGAATATTTATGTCACACCTCTAGGTGGGTTTGAAGGGTGGACCTCTAAATTTGAGTATTATCCTAATTCTATAAATCCACAGGAAGCCTGGAATATTTACTCGAAGGGTTATTCTACTGGGTTTTCTAGTATGTTTAATACATATCAGGTCCAATTATCTTTAGTTGAAAATGGTACGACGCAGAGCACTGTGACAATATAAAAGCATCTATGTAAGAAAATCGACTAGGTAAGAAGATCGACTAGGTAAGAAGATCGACTAGGTAAGAAGATCGACTAGGTAAAAAGAAATGTATAGAAAATAAATAGTAATCGACTCTTATTACTTTACTATTTATTTTTACTTTTGAAATTTTCTTATTTATTTACTATATATATAATGAGTGATAACGGCGTATTTAATTCATTTTCAACATCAACAAATAAAGGAACTTTTGGAACTCGGGAATTTTTAGAATCAAATAGTTTAGTAGCAAAATTGGCATTTTTATTATTTGTTATATTTTGTTTCATCATATTCATCAGACTAGGTATTTCCATTATGGCTTATTTTTTTAAACCAAATGAGTCTCCAAAACTGATAAATGGAATGGTGGAAGCGAATCAGCAAATCATTTTCCCCCAGGATCCTAGTGGCAATGGTGCGGTCACTATTTACAGGTCCGTAAATGCCAGTAAAGGGGTCGAATTCACCTGGTCGGTCTGGATATTAATAAATAATTTGAATAGCTCGGATAGTTCTTCTACCTACAAACATATTTTTAGTAAGGGTAATAGTGACCTACAAGAAAACGGCTTAATTTATCCGAACAATGCTCCTGGATTATATATTGCACCCAATACCAATACTCTCGTGGTCATGATGAATACCTTTGATGTTATCAATGAAGAAATTACCATTCCTAACATTCCTATTAATAAATGGGTAAATGTCATTATTCGATGCCAAAATACGACATTAGATGTCTACATAAATGGCACCATTGCGAGAAGTATAAATCTAATGGGTTTACCTAAACAAAATTACGGCGACGTATATGTGGCCATGAATGGTGGTTTTGATGGTTATATTTCGAATTTATGGTATTACAATTATGCTTTGGGTACTGCAGCCATTCAAAATTTAGCAGAAAAAGGCCCTAATTTGAAAATGATTGGGTCGAATGGATTAAGTGATACTTTTTTCGATTATTTGTCTTTACGGTGGTTCTTTTATGGCAGTGGCGATAGTTATAATCCGGCGATTCAAGGTGCTCCGTCTACATAAACCTCTATAACCAGTATTAGAAGATTGTAAATACAATTATATATTATTTTTTCATTATTATTAAAATACTATATATATAAGATGGCTGATTACCTACCTATTCCTGCAAGAGTATGGTCTAGAGTACAAAATCCATGTGTATATAATTTATTGCAGACTAATTCAAACACTGCATATATTCCTTTGACCAATCAAACCGTCTCTTTAGCACAAGCAAATTATCAAGAAAAATTATTGTACAAGGGTAATATTTTGCAACATAAAAAAAATAGCTTCCCAATGAGCAAACAACAAAAATACACGCGTATCGCCAATGGTTTAGGACCAAATCGAAAAAAGGTCTATGCCACCCAAAGTCAAACCTATACCAATCCGAATACGACTGGATTGCTGCGTGTAAATTCTATCGAAATACCTTTTCCTAATGAAATTGTCGGCGCACCCAATAATATTTCTGGTCCATATCAATATAACGTTCCCAATCCGTTTGATTGTCCCAGTAACTCTTTACAAGACGGCGGCAATTTAGTATGCGGAACGTATACCAATCCTTGCACGGGTGAAATTATTGAATCTAGCGTGACATCCGCCGATATTTATACTCCATCGTATTGCTCGGATGTTCCTGGCGCACCTATTGAACTATATTGGAATAAGAAGGTGCAATCTTGGTTCCCAAGACAACGATACACGATGAACAATAGTGGAGACAAGTGGCCGCAAGGTTATAAAGGGTTCGTTAGTGCGGTTCGTCCAAAACCTCCGGTCATTTCTTTAGTGTATGAAACCGACGATATCATTGAAATTTCTTGGGCGGTTGTGACGAGCGATTGTTTGCCCATTTCTAGTTTCAATGTCTACATAAACAATACATTTTATATAAATATAAAAAATACACGTGATAAATTGTATTTACAGACCATCGATAAAAATTTTGTTCGAGATTTACTGGGAAATGCGCTGACTGATAATTATGATTTTAATATACATATTACATCGTTAACACGCGATCAAGAATCTTTGCCTTCAAAAATGGCGAACAAAGTTGACGGGCCATATGGTTCGACCGAACTGCCAAATACATATGAGTCACTGTCTTCGAACTTTTTGTATTTTAAAGCAACACCCGGCGTTGTTCTTCCTCCAGTTCCTAGTGATGGATGTGACTGCAGTTTCTTTAATAAATTATTTAAGGACAACACGGTTGTGCAGATAAATACTTGGTTAACCAATTATAATAATAGTATGAATCTAAATACACAAACGCGTATAGATTTAGACACTTATAATGACTATAATGTGAATTTAGAAAAATTGAAAAAATCAATGGATCCTACGTGTTGTTTTTATGATATATTAGATATTTACCAAGATATTTGGAAAACTTTGTGGGTCTCGTATGAACAAAAATACGATTATTATGATTTAGTGACCAATTCGTCTAGATGGAAAGAAGATTCTAGAATATTACAAGACACTACATTATTGGAGGAATATATTAAAAATTTACAAAAAACTACCACAATTATAGAGATTAAAGTAGATGCTATGAAGGCATGTGTTAAGCCTAGATACGCGCGTTATTTTGAATTGTATGGTATTCCAGAAAATTTAGAATTTGATCCGGAAAAATTGTTACAAATAGATTTAGAACTTTCTTTAGAAACGGAGGATTGTTGTTTGGCGGATGTTTCGGCGGATGTTTCGGCGTATAATTCAGAAGTCGAATAAGTATTTAGAAAAGTATTTAGAAAAGTATTTAGAAAAGTATTTAGAAAATCATTTTTTTTGTAAAAAAAATAAAATTAATGTATATTATAATATGAGTCACCCTGCAATCGACTTCTACTTGCGCGAGTTAGACTTGTCCGCAAATGCTGCCCTTGCCACTATTGCTGGTGGTGAAATCACCCTTTACCCAAGTTTTGATGATAAAATCGAATTTGATATGAGTTTATCACTTGCCCAAAACTTTTTCCACTTTGTTTCTGATGGTACCGATATCAGTGATAACACAAATGATGATATTCTTTTCCGCCATCATAACGCATTTGAGAACAATGTTCCACTTGGTATTAACTTTATGGATCGCATGAAATGCATTTCAACAATGTGCCACACTGATGAGCGATTCAAGAGTTTACCTGATAACTACTTAAGAGACGGTCTTTCTCAATATTTATTTAATACATGGAAGGGTGTTGATTTATTCAACAATGAAGCCGATGTTCGCGAAGGCTTACGTTCAAGTATTTTAAATAGAATGGAGACTATTTTGGATGGTTTACACACACGTGATTCAGCTACAAATACAAAGTTACCATCCATGGCCGTTACCGAAAATAATCCTTCCAGAACACTTTTACGACATATCTTAAAGGCTGACTCCAGTCGTCTAACACCATTACACCGTGTTCCTACTGTCAACACATCATCAAAGGTTCTAGATTTGAGCAGTGTAGAGTTCTACATGCCTTTACAATCTGGCGATTCGCTTGCTTTCCTTGTGGAAGTTATTGCGGATCCAGATCAAACAGGTATCATTGATGCACCACCAAGTGGTGCTATCACTATTCCTAACCGCAAATTCTTAGTCGTTGCCAACCTTGTAGGAGACAATTACTGGGACTTAGACACGTATAAAGACGCCATTGTCTTAGAATTCCAGGCTGCCAGAGATTTAGCTGCCGCTGCCAAGTCAGCCAAGGAGGCTGCTGCTACTAATTTAACAGCTGCAAACGCCGCTGTTGTTACCGCACAAACTGCATTCGATTCTGACCCAAGTGTAACAAACCAAGCAGCTTTGACTGATGCTAACGCCACAAAGGTTACCGCATCCAATGCCTACAACACTGCCAGAGCTGAATATGAGCGATTACGCACATTAGCCAATGGTCTATGGAACGAATGCCGACAAGCACGCGTTAATGATGATGTATCAAGAACATCATACCAATAAACGATAGGTTATTCTGAAATAAAAAAATAATAATTCAATATTATTATTTTTATGCTCTTAGATTTGGATTGATACACAATTCTTGACTCGGGAATATATCTCCTGACATGCATTTGTCATTTACCCCTACTTCAGCGCAACTGCGATATCCGCGGTCTTCACCGATAAAGCACCAACCCGCTTTCGAACTAGAGGCTTCATGTGGCGAATAGTCTTGGTTTTCTTCTGGCACTTTGGCATTATTTAACGCATTATGTAAAGAGTTGTTTGCATTCACGTTTCCTTGTGTTCCTGTTGCTCCTGTTAAAGGCTGACTTTTCATGCTGCTCTGTGCACTATTTGGCGTAATATCTTGGACCGCGGTAAGTCCCGCATTCACTGCGGATGCCGTGCCACTGACTACCGCCTTGGCGCCCTCTGCAGATACATCTATGGCTTGTCCGGTGACTGCTACAGTTGTACCGAAAATCTTTTCTATTAAAGGGGCAAAAAAGTTGGTAATATCTTGGGTCCCTTTGGCTAAATACACAAAAATATTGAACCCTAAAAATGCTAAAATTAAAACAATCAGTAACCATGTGGTCAAATTAATATTTTTTAAATTGTCAAAAAATCCTCCATCGCTTCCTAAAGACGACCCACTCGAAGAAACGCTGGATTGTATAGGCGAACTAGAAGATAGACTGGGTTGCAATATTGAATCGGTTAAACTATTAGAATTAGAATTTTCCATTATAATAAAAATATATATAATTATTTTTTATTATACACCGAACACTCTATGAAATGTTAGCATTTTATAGACAAATCAAAGAAAAAGACGCGTGCATACAACTTATTTAAAGGACAGTAAATATAAGAATTGATTCAAATCCCCTAAAATGGTATCACGAATATTAAACAAATCGGTATTCGACATTTTTTTCATGGCTTTATTATCATTTAAACCCACTAAATACCCTTTAAAGCCTTCGATTTCTCTCTTTAAAGCCTCCGCTGAACTTAAATCCACCAATCGAATATGTTTATGACTCATTAAATCGGTTCTTACTCCAGATTTTCCTAAAAGCACTTCCACAAAACTATCCATGTTGGCATTTATTTTGGTGTATAATTCATCGGTTGCCTTATGAGTCGCGTAACTCGTGGTCTTCCAATGATATAATTTCACCATTAAAAGCATTTCTAAAAACACTACCGTAATCTCTTTTTGGAAGGCGGATAAAGAAGAACTATTGGAAGAAAACATTCTTCGAGTGCCTCTTCCCTTATTCTCTCGTGGTCTTTTATGTGTCTTTGACATATATATATAACTAGGTAAAAATTTTGTGTATTTCAAAATTCGGAGTTTTTACAATTTTACAAGAATAAATTATTATAATTATCAGTTTTTTTTTCGTTTTCTAAATTTCTTAAATTGACCTCTAATCGATAAATTTCTTTATATAATGTAATTGGTAGAAATAATGGATTAGCATATAATAGTACTCCACAAAATCCATAAAATACTGAATCTAGATATAGATAAATTTTTTTCTGTTCATATTTATTGTAATTATATTTATAAGAATTTATTCCACGAATAAATCCTAATCCAGACCAACTAGTACAACCTATTATTGATAATGATGTTTTAACGTTCATTTATTTATTATATACAAATATATCTATACTATTTTACTATATATACATTATACCATCTGCGTTTTGCATCAGAAAATGTGTAAAGAATATGATGTCACACTATATACGCGGAATAAAATTTTCCCCAAACGTGTTGAGTGTTTCCAATTTTTCAATCGTTTTCTCCAAATTAAACGCCTTCACATCCTTAAATAAGTATTCGGTTCCTGGAGACACTTCGTTTTTCTTAATTTGCTTATACACTAAATCGATTTTTTTTAAAATATTCGCCAATATTTCTTGTTGTGACGGTCGAATGATTTCCTCGCTATTGGTAATATTTTCACATAATAACGCAATCGCAAAATACAATATATTTCGCCTTTTCTTTTGACAACCACTCGAATATTTCAAGCTGAATAATGTTAATAATGATTCCATTGTTTTTTGTACAAATTTGGACCGTTTTTTAGCTTCGCATAAGAACAAATCCCATACAATCCAAATAATATCCTTTTGTAACTTGGTGTCGACTTGGGCAAAGGTTCTTCGTTCGCACAAAATCTTTTCCTTCTTATTTTTACATATGGTTTCAAATTCCATAATCCATTCTAACCAATAACAAGCATTCATGGCGTTTTTGCTTTCTTCTGAAATATTAAAGGCAATTTCATTTACCGCAGGAAATAATTCCTTGGGGTCTTCGGACAAAAATATAGATTGCGCATACGTATTGCTAGCTGCCTTAAATTTATCTCTCATTTGTGTCATATCAAAATCCGCTAATTTGATTTTAATAATGTCGAAACTGTGCTTACGTTTCGCATCACATAAAACACACATGATTTCGCAAAATAAACGTCGTATTTTTTCATTATTCCTCATGCGCAATTCATTATCGGAATATCCATTATTCACAATATCCTTAAAATGTTTGATTCGTAATTCTAAATAAGCCGCTATTTTAGGGTTTCCTAAATGAATATGTTTGGTGTAAAAAAACAAGATGGTTTCCCATAAATCGCCATAGTGTCCAGCACATATCAACTCCGCACTCCAATAACACGCTGGTTCTATTTTTGAATTTATTAAACTATTTAGCAATTCTTTTTTTACGTCCGTTTTTTTAAATTTGGAAAAGGAAATACCTTTAAATTCGCCAGCATTTCTTATATCATTTATTTCGGATTCACTCATATAATAAAAATTTATACAAAAAAAATAACAATATTACATATAGATAGATGAAATTACTTAAATCAATGACTCATTTTTATAACAAATTGTCGAGCTTTGGGAAAATATTGGTTTTCACTGCCATACTATTAACCATAATTGTATTTTTTAAATACGTGAATCCAGTGAAGGAGGGTATGATAAATACGACGGATAAAATTTCGTATAAAGAAGGAATTGCCATGTATGATGACTTTTATGCAAATATTTACGATTATTTGGTTTACAATAGCATCAAAAATGATTATGAAGTGGGAACGATTTTAAATAGCAGTAGTCCATCGGAAACCAGTGTCATTGCCGATATTGGTTGTGGCACGGGACATCATGTGGCGAATTTATCCGCTAAAAATTTAAAAGTGATCGGTATTGATATATCGCCGGCCATGATTCAAAAGGCCAAAGAAGAACATCCTAACGCGTCGTTTCAAGTGGGCGACGCTATGGATAATCGTCTATTTAAATTGAATTCGTTGACGCATATTCTCTGCATGTATTTTACCATTTATTATTTCAAAGATAAGCGCCATTTTTTCGATAATTGTATGGAGTGGTTAATGCCTGGAGGATTTTTAATTGTTCATTTGGTGGACCGCGAGAATTTTGACCCTATATTGCCTCCAGGAAATCCTTTATATGTAGTCTCTCCACAAAAGTACGCGAAGGAACGAATCACCCAAACAAAAATAACCTTTAACGATTTTGTTTATTCGGCAAATTTTAATTTAGATAAGGAGAATGATATGGCTACTTTTGATGAAAAATTCAAGTTCAATGATGGTCGTGTGCGTAAACAACAACAAAGATTATATATGGAGGATACTAGCGCCATTTGTGAGTATGCGCAAGATTGCGGTTTTATTTTACAGGGCAAAATTGATTTAGTGAAATGTGCGTATGAACATCAATACTTGTATATTTTTGTGAAACCATCATAATTGATTACATGAGACGTCGTGTGGGGATTTTAGTTTTTCTGGTGGTCTTTCGACTCTTTTTACTTCCTTTTCTGGTCCTTCGTCTGGTCCTTCGTCTGGTCTTTCGACTTCTTCTTGAGCCTCCATCTACTGCTTCAAAATCAATCATGTTATGGTGTTTGAATTCTTGAAATTGTTTAGCGCTTAGTATTTTTTTCAATATGACATCTCTGGATTTACTATTTGCTAAAGCCCAGTTCTCATCATCTTCAAAAAAGCTTTCAACTTT
>Ga0214921_10001655_pt1 | contig 37446 bp, 60 predicted proteins | sample LL1505_MetaG_FD_177992 | JGI IMG/M metagenome (GOLD analysis project Ga0214921, IMG submission 177992) | Freshwater microbial communities from Lake Lanier, Atlanta, Georgia, United States - LL-1505 | ecosystem: Environmental > Aquatic > Freshwater > Lake | place: USA: Georgia | collected...
TTCCGTAATCGCTGTGGGCGGCCACGAGTGCTTCAAAAGTTTTAGGTTCAACCTTCGCTGGTGCTTCAACAACTGGCGAAGCCGAGATGGGCTTAATGCCGAACTCGGTTAGAACTTTCTTCACAACCTCGCTCATCTCTTCCTTTTTATCTTCGGAGGGTTCAACCTCAACGGAGACTTCGGGAGCAGGGGCGGGAGTCTCGGAGGGCTTCTCGGAGGCCATCTCCTCTTTTTTTACTTCTTCTTTGGGTTTCATCGAATCTTCAATGGCCGCCAAGCGAACCTTGATATCTTCGATATCTTTTGTGTAATCCTTATTTTCCATATTTGTTTTGTCCTTTTTGTCAAGTGGAGCTTCCTCCACGGATTGTTTCGTTGTTGCTGGGATTGTCTTGCCTCCGCTGATATAGCCGAGTTTTTCTTCTGCTTTCACACAAGAACCCGGTTCGTAGGCTTTGACTCCCTTTGCTGGTTCGTATCCGTCCCAGCACCTAAATTCTTTAACCTTCTCCATAAACTTAATCATCTCCTCGAACAAGCCATTAGTGGCCGCAGGGGATGAAACAAGATCAGCAGAGGCGATGCTCTGGGGGCGAATGTAGTCCTTGCCATTGATGGTCTCGGATTCGTTCACGAAGGCTAGGGAAACGCCGAACTGGTCTGGGGCTTCGGAGGCCATCTCTTTGATTAGGCCATAGTGGGGAGAGTTGCGGAGAAGGCGAAGGTCTGCGACTAGCTTATCCCCATCAATGCGGGGATTCCTAGCAAAGCCAACGACAGCGTCTAATCCGCTTCCGTGGTTCATCTTTACCTTCACCCCATTCCTTGCACCCTTCATAAGTTTTAGGGCGGTCTGCAAGCTAACTTTATCCACGAAAAGATCGTGTCCTTTTGCTTCACCAACCTCTAAAATGCTCACCCCGCCTAGCTCCATTTCCTCCATCTCCTCATCCCTATAAGTAGAATAGGCAACCGCCGCCCTTTGCGTCTCGTCTGGAAACTTGGATACCGCCTCTTCATCTCCCATAAAGCGGGATACAAAGTCTTGCTCTGATTCGTCAGCGGAAGGAAGTGGTAGGGGCATAAGGGTAATCCCTTTTGTCAATTACTTGGCTTTATCTTTAATCGGGCCACCCACAATCCAAGCATCGCAAGTCCTTTTAGCCGCACACTTAAAGTCAAAAATCTCGCAGTAACCTAGATCGCCACCAACGGCCACCTCGTTTGCGTCCTCTCCGATGCCCTTCTTAATGCACCCTAGAATCTTGCTCCTCTGGTCGAAGGCCGCACAATTACCGCAAAGCATTTTCTTGGCCGTTACTACATCGCCTTGGAACTCATCTGCCTTGGCTTTCCAGTAATCCTCGTTGGGTTCGTTTGGGTTAGCTGGACCGTAGTTCGCATCGTCCACGGCTATCTGCCTATTGGCTAGATTTGTTTTGATGTCTTGGGTTGCGATTGGGCAAGATGGCTCTGCTAGTTCTTTGTCCTTTATGCCATAAAGACCCTTAAGATATTTACCAAACTCTCTATCGTAGTCCTCTTGATTAAATAATTCTGGTGGGATTATCATTTTAATTGCGGGCCTCCGTAAAGATCGTACATATCCATAACACCACTATCATATTTTTTGCCATTGATGTGTCCAGCAAAAACCTCTGCAACAAACTCCATTGGGTTGATTGCCGCATATTCGCTAACTTTTTTGGCTATATTTTTTCTATTTTCACCGCTTGTCCCCGGCCCAAACTTTTCAGTTTTATACATTTCAGCATCGTCATACCCTATGTTTTTATGATGCAAGATATGTCCATATTCGTGAGAAAACACATCATCATTTCCAAGCCATCCCCTTTCTACCATTCTTTTGTTTATGTCTTGGAATCCTCCCTGCCCTTCTTTGTTATATGCTTTATTAAAATATATTTCTTGGCGGCGAACTTGCCCGTTAATATATGTTGAAGAGGCTTGGGCAACAGTTCCAGAGCTTAAGGTTGCCATACCTATTTCAGACGGAGGTGGTATGTCATAACCCTTTGCCTTCAAAAGATCGTATGAAGCACCTATTTTAATTGCCACATCATCATCTACTGGCAACTCAACACTAGAAAGCCCATCACCTTTCATCTTTTCAACGATTCTAGCCTTGTCTGTTGTTTTCTCCTTTTTGGCTTCTTGTTCTGGTTTGGATGTTGGTGGCTGTGGTGGCTTAGGAGGTGGGGGTGCGGGGGTTGTGTCTTTTTGTTTTTTGGGCTTCTCTGCTTTCCCTTGAGGTGTTGGCCTCTTATAATCTTTTGGGAATTTCCCACCGGGTCGAGTTGGCGTATAGCCTCCCTTAAATGGGGGTCTGCCGTAACCTACTGCACACTTGTTATCTGGCCCGAAAGTGCCACCCTCATCTTGCCCACAATCCCTGCCAGCAACGAACTCGGTTTTCTTGTCCCTAGCCTCCATCTGTCCGACTACTTTCTTTGCCCAAGAAAAGCCAGCATCCCCGCCCCATCCATTCCACGCCTGCCAGCCTTTGCCCTGTTCCCCGAAGGTCGCTCCCTTTTTGTCCACTTCGTGCCTATCAAAAAAGGCTTTCATTCTGCGAACTGTATCGGGAGACATCTTCACCCCATTGATTAAATCCCTAGCTCTAGCGATGCCCACTGGGGTCATTCCCCTTTGGCTGGGTGGTTTCGTCTCCCGCACATCCAAGGCTCTTTTAGCGGCCTCCCTAGCTCCTTCTGGTGGGGTAAAATCAATCCCATCGTACTTTGCCAACTCAATCCCGCCCATCATTCCCGCAATCAGCATCTTGATGGATGCTGGGTCTAGTTTTGCTAGTGCCTCTTCAGTATCTTTTTTTTTAACTTCTAATTCTTCGGAGGATGGTTCGATGGGGTCTTCTGGAATTGGCTTCTGGTCGCCTCCCTCATTCTTATCCTCCTCTGGTTTATCCTCTATGGGTGCTACTGGTTTGGGTGCGAGAGCAGGAGGCAGTTGGGGTTGCGGAGGTGTCGGGGTGACAATATCGGAAATCGTCTCTGGGGCTACGCCATACTTCTGTGCTAAATCCTTTATCAGCTTCGCCTCAATAGCTCTTTGTCGCATAGCACTTTCAAAATCTTGGCCTCGCTCACTATAAATATCTGCCGCCGTTCGCAAGCCACTCTTAAATTCCGAGATCGCCGACTGGCTGTCCCTAGATAAGTCTATGGAGACATTCGCCCCGAAATTGAAAATACCCCTTGTAGTTCTGCTCCCAACATTGTTTTCAATCAATCCTCTGGCAACTGCATCGGCGATTACGATGTTCTTAATTGGGCGAAGCACCTTATCATCTAGGAGCTTCTGGTATCTGCGGAAGGTGCGCCCTGCTTGTTGCATCTCAAGGCGGGCTGTCGGGCCAGACATAGCAGAAGGGTCGACGGCGAAGCTGTAAGGGATGCCCACGCCTAAGCAAATGTTGCGGAGAAGAATCTTATGGAACTCTGCAAACGCACCGGAGGGACGGCTCGGGCCATCGGGGAACACGATATCTTCACCCGGCTCTAGGTAGGAGATTTTGCCAGACTCAATCGCTTCCAGCTTGATTGCGCTTCCGTTAATGTCTTGATCGTTTGTGAGGCTTGAGAGATCGGAAGCATTGTTGTTATTCCTCTTTATGATTGCGCTCTGGCTAGAAGCAACCTTGGCTGACATCTTCTCGAAGCCCACGATTTCGTGAATATCCGTTGCGTCATTGATTGCGGTATGGAAAGCGGAGATTCCTCGGTACTGGTCAATGCGGAGTGGGTCGAATAAGTGAAAGGCTTGGCTTGCGGGAATGGTTGCTTGGAACGAATACATATCGCCAATCGTTCGGCTATAAACATCATAAGCTGTGGGCGAGCCAGTCCTTTGGTCGATATGGATTCCACCAATTAACTCCGAGCTTGTATAGACCTTGAATGGGTCGCCAAGTCTATCACCCTCAATGCCTTGTATTTTTAAGTTGCCATCTGAATCTCGGACTAGGACAAAAAGAAAATCACCATCTCGTAACATCGACATCATCGCCACTTGCATAAGTGTTGAGCCGGTATGCCTTGTGGAGATGTCGCACTTGTCCCACCATTCTGCCCAATATGCCTCTACCTCGGTATTGACTTCGGGGTTCTCGGTTCGGGCTTGGTAAGAAATGTTTGCGGCGGTGTGGCTGGCAAACTTCATAAGGATGGAGCGGACAAGGCCAACATTCTCGGCCAAGTCCCTCGCCCTTTTCATCAACTCAACTCGGTCATAGTTGGAGCGATAATCTTCCGCACCAGAAAGCGAACTCGGCCCCTTGCGTTGCCTCGAATACTTTACCGCATCATACTCGAAGTTTTTAATCCTTTGACGAGCAACAAGCCTATCAACTGCGCCCTGAGGATTTACAAAGGCAATCGCCTTATCGATCAGATTGAGAGAGGCTTTTTTCACGAGCCGAAATTTGCGTAGGTTGTGCGAACCCTAGTGCCAGTCGCTTGTTGAATGGCTAGGGTCAATTCCATAATCGTATCTCTTACCTCACCGAGATTCGCTCTTGAAAACGAACGACCAGCTATCGAATAGCTTGAACCCGCCACCGCTATCGCTTCTAGGCAAGTGATATATTTATCACGCAACGAAGTGAGGGTGGCAAGGGGTAGCCCAATGAAATCACCCTTCGCCATTATCAAACTCACTTTCTGTCAAACTTGCGGGCGACACTTTCAATCGCCCATACAAAGCCGCCCCCACGATGTTCATACACTCGCAATCCATTAAGTGATTATGCTTTCCGACTTGCTTCCATACAAGCCTTTCCCTGCCAGTCATAGGATTTTTCACCCTCACCTTCACCTCTGATTCAATATGCACACGCCAAACATCGGGTGTGTCGAGAGCGATGTAACCCGGCTCTTTCAATAGATTTGCTAGGATGTCTTTGATGGACGGATTAGACCAACGCCAAACTGGACAGAATTTCCACTTCCAACCAGTTTTCAACTGAACAGCCTTACCGCTAAATGGGTCTCCATTTGCAATTCGTGAATATGGGCGTTGCAACTTATGGTCTCCGACTATTTCAGAAAAGCTAGTACGATCTGAACCAACTAACGCTATCCATCCATTTTTGCAACAATTCAAATAAACATCTCTGGTTTGATCGCCCGAATCGCAGAATACGCATTTGCTTTCAACTCCAAACTCTTCTGCCTTGGCTTGGATGTCTCCCCAAGTTTCTAGCCTACCTGCCCACACGAGCCTTGACCTACCCTCTAAATCCCAAGCCCTAACAACGCACCAAGCGTGGAAGCCCCCTGCCTCTTGAATGTCGCAAGCCATAATCAGCTTTTCATTTACTCTGACTTCGCCCATCTTGTAATCACCCGCTACAATTTCCATTTTCTCGCTTTCGTGTTCCATCCAAGGCTCGGCAAGAACTCGATTCACGAAGTCTTGTAGCCCTATGATTCCATTGTGCTTATCTTGCAAAAACTTCACCGCTAAACTCCCAAAGCTAACCCAAGGGGCATATAGGCCGTTGAGATGGTAGGAGCGTCTGGCAGGCTCGCCCTTGGGATTGGTTGCCCTCCACTCCCCCTCTCGGAGCATCTTGGTTTTCTGGCCGTCTTGAATCTTGCCCTTGCATCCCTCGCACTCATAATAGGTCGAGGATTTCACTAGGGCGTAATCATAAACGCCATCTTCTATCTTGGCCGATTCATCCCACTTCACTTGTCCCCAAATTAGTTTTTGTTTTAATCCACAATGGGGGCAAGGCACAAAATAGAAGCGCATATCCCCCTTCTGCCATTCAGCCCAGATTATTGAGTCGGCAGTTGTCGGGGTGCTGGTTGCTATGATGAGATGGTTGGGATAGGTGCTAACTCTGGCCTCTGCTAATTGAACTGGGTTTGCTTCTCGCCCCGACCCCGCTTGTTCTGGGAACTTGTCCACCTCATCCATACAAAGCAAAGCAATCGAGCGACTAGAAAGAGCCGAGGGGCTAGTGCCAGCCCACCATACCGAGCATCGTTTGAAGTGTTGCTCTAGGATTTTGATTTTGTCGGTGTTGTCTGGTTTCTCTTTCGCAAGGGCTGGGCAATCGTCAATCATTGGCAACCACCTAGTTTCCGTGAATGATCTAGCTAAATGCTCGCTAGGCATCACCCACAAGGCGGGGCAAGGTCGCTCTGCTATTCGGTACGCTAGGCCAGCTAGAATCGTTGTGGTCTTACTTGTCTGTGCCCCCCATACCAGCACCACCCTACGAATCGAATCATCGCCAAAAGCCTCTAGGGGTTCGCGGACATAGGGCGTAAGCGTTGTCGAATACGCACCGGGGATGTTGGTTACTCTTGCCGAAAGTGTGAGGTTTTTTTCTGCCCACTCTGGAATCGAGAGCTGTTCCCTTGGCTCAAACAAAAGACGAGCAAAGTTCTTGGCCTCATCAATCTGGTTCACACCCCACACATCCCTTCTTCACAATGGGGATGATCGCCACCAAAAATATCCATCTGCCCCTTATCGAAATCGTCCCTAAAATCTACTTGCTCAATAGGGGTGCAAGACTTGTGGAGGAATGGCGTGGAGTCAAAATTCTCGCTATTCTTTTTTGCAAGTTGCATATCCTTTTCGAATTGCACGGCTCGCTCAAATGCCTCTGGTTCTTCTTGTTTCAATCGCTTCCATTCCTTGTTTGAGTGAAATGGGCAATATACGCACGATGATCTTGGTGGTTTTGGGTATCCGTTTCGCTCCATCCATTCCAAGCAACTCTGCCTAGTCATTCGCTTTTCAATCAGAGGCCAGCGGCTTTGTGCCCAAGCATCCCTAGAGGGTTTGCACCGATGCCACTCGTCCCAAGAAATACCGATATATTGAGTTACTGAAATATGTTTTTGCCCCCTCTTAATTTTGCACCTAGCCCTAGCCTCTTTCATAATCGGCTTAATTTTGAAGTCTGCCGTGCAAGACCTAAACACGATTTTACCCAGCTTGCCCTTGGCACTTTTGGTAAAGAATGGAATGTTCGTTCTGCTGAACTTGCGGCCATCTTTTGTCACCCTCATTTTTAATGATTCTTTTGAAAGACTCCCAGCCGTTACTATATAAACCGGGTATGGCAACAATGCCTTTAACTGCTCTAGCCATTTATAGACGCTCTCTGGTTCGTCTTGCGTATCAGAGAAAATAGCAAAGTCTGGCATAGGGGAGATTTCCCCCCTCGCACACATCAAGGCTAGGCAACTAGACTGAACCCCAGCACCAAGAGAAATGATGTTGTATTCTGTCTTTATGTCTGGTTCGATTAGTGGATTCATCTCTTGACCAAATAATCTTTTGCATACGCCCAAGCGGGGTTCAAATGGATTTGATGATGGCACTCGAAGCACACCGCCAAAAAGAACTCTACCTCGTTGAGCCTATCCCCAAATCTTCCTCGCCTATGGTGAACTTGGCTCGCCATCTTGCATTTGCACACTTGGCAGACTGGATTATTGGTTAGAAACTTCTCTCGCACATCTTTATAGACTTCGTTCTGGCCTTTTCTTTTTGCAGATACTCGGCGTAGTTTCCCGCCTCGCTTGAGTGGGGTTTTGCGTTTAAGTGGAGAGCGTTTCATCCGTCATAGCATCCACAAGGAACTTCATCTGGCAAGTCCTCAAATAATTTCATTTGGCTTGCATCCGACTTAATTAAGTCCTCCCATTTCCAATTTCTCCCAAGTCCAATAACGCTTGTGAGATGGGCATTGTTTTCCATCCTTACTGCTCTTTCTGCAAGTTCTGGATGATTTTTAACTAGACTCAAAACCTCGTGCTTTTTCATAGCTGGGCAAAAGAAGCAAGATGATTTTGCTGGTGCAAATCCAGCACTTTTCACAACATCAATGCACTTGCTCCGATTCCATCCCCAACGGACAAGTGGATATTCGTAAATATATTTTTTGTCATCATAGAACTTAACTCGGTGAGACTCCCCGGCATCATAGCCAATAAGTTTCAAAACCTTGCCGCCCGCCTTCCACGCTTCTTTAGATGCTTCCCAGTTATTGCAAAACTTGTCTTGGGGTTGGATTTTATATTTCTGCGAACATCCCTTAAAACCATAGGCCAAGCTCGGCAACATTTTCTGTCGCAAGCAATTCTCTTCTAGGGTTTCTTTTTTATATTTTACTGTCTGTATTTCTGGCATTTGTCTTTCCACTAGCCACTTGCTGAATGTATCGACAAACTCATAAGTCTCTGGAAGCTCGCCACCAGTATCAGCAAACAGAATAAGGTCTGGAACAACTCCCCGCTTTTGCATTTCAATGAGCATAGCGGCAGAGTTTGTTCCTCCACCAAAAGCAACAACGCAAGGAGTTTTCATCGGTCAAAGAATGGAAGCACTATGCCAAGGATTGCGATTGCTACTAGCAAAACAATGAAGCACTCGTTCATTTAAATGCTCCTTCTGCTTTCTGAATAGTCACAAAGATTTGATCGATGCCCTCTTGAATAGCCCTTTTAGCACATTCTGGGTCGCTAGGGTTTGCTCTGGCGGCCAAGCTCGAAGGCATAGCGTCCATTAGGTTTCTAATTGCTCCTAGCCATTTGCCGAACACTTCTCGCACCTCGTCCATTCTCACTAGCACTCTGGTTACTTCCTCGAACCGAGCGTGTTCCATTTCTGCCTCTGCGACTCGCTTTTTTGCCTCGCCCCATCCTTGAACTGCCGACCTCATCGCTACTGGGTTTTTGTTTGTGGCCGCCGTAGCGACCAACGAGTAAGCAACTACCTCGGCTTGCTTCGCTCGATTCAATCTGCCAAGCGAGCTTGTCGATTTGTATGACTCGGCATCCGATTCCTTCAATTGCTCGGAGGAGGTCGGGGATGGTGCTTGGATTAGAAGTTGCTTTCTGCCTACTCGCTTTTGGTTTGCGATCTTCCAGCTTTGAGCCTCTGCCTCGCTGGTTAGGGGCATACCCGCCTTTACTAGCTTGTTTATCGCCGCCCCAGATATTCCCCATAGTTTCGCTAGTTCTGATTGTCGCATTTCTCACAAGGGCTTTCCACACGCCAAACATTTCTCGCCCCCTCCACCTTCTTCATCTTCTGGGCTTGTTGCCTCCATCATCTTGCCAATCTCATCCAAGCTGAACCCGGTTATGTCGATGTCGATCTCCCCTGCATCCAGTTCCTCTAGGATGTCCTTGAGTTGGGGCATATCAAATTCACCACTCAACTTGTTCAAAGCAAGATTGGCCGCCTTCTCTTGCGTCTCATCCAACCACACCGCCCATACATCGACTTCATCTCTACCAAGTGCCAAATAGCACTTTAGCCTTTGATGGCCTCCAACGATGTTCCCAGTTTTGGCGTTCCAAGTTATCGGCTGAAGATTCCCAAGTTCGCTCAAAGATTTTGTGAGCCTACCCAAAGCCTCGGAAGTAATTTTTCTTGGATTGTATTTTGCTGGTGAAAGCTCGCTAATTTTCTTTGTTACTAAAGAGGGATATTTCATAAGGTCTAAAAAGTTACGCAAGATTGTTTAACAATGTTTAACACAAAAAAATACTAGGTTAATTCGTACAAAAAAGTCGCGGTCGGAACCTGTTTTGGGGGGTTTTGGCAAAGTAAAAGTTACCTAAATCGTTGATGCTACGCACTAATGACCCTGCCTTGCGTAAGTACCCTATAATCAACGACCCTGCTTGCGTAAGTCGCACTTGTGCCTTGTGTAGAATCTTGCGTAAGTCGCATATCCCTTTTGTCATAGCTCCCCCCCTGCCTCTTTGAACGCCTCGACTATTGGCCTTGCCTCCTCAACGAATTGGGTACGCTGGGCTGGTGTCCATTGGGTGATGCTCTTGCGTGCGAGCCATTGGCGGGCTTTGATGATGTAGCTATGCCAAGCCTGCTCGGCCTTGGGGTTGGAGGTTTCAATGGGGTCGGGTAGTAGCCCAGTCCATAGGGCTAACTGCTTGAGGCCACCGGGGGTAGGGGCTTGGAGGCTTGGCCTTGCCTTTGCCACACGCTCATATCGCCTTGCCTGCTCACCGTTTATTTGTGCTATGTCTTGGATGGCTTCGAGGTCTAGCCCCTCTGTCCGTGCCGAGAGCAGGATGTCGCCTGCGTCTGCGGCTAGTCCGATGGCCTGCCCCATCTGTTCAATGGCTGTTTCCTTGGCCTTTTCTAGTGCCTTGACGGTGCGTTGTAGCTCCATTCCTATTTGCTTTTCGCTCATTTTGGGATGTCCTTTTTGGGTTATGCGTGAGCCTCGGCCAACTCCTCGGCCTCGACTTCTGCGGGTGGTTCAATCTCTCTGAATCTGTCGGAGTGAAAGCCTCGTTCTGGATGCGGTGGGGTGGTCGAGCAGGGGTTCTTTAATCCCTCAAGGTAGACAACGACCTCGCCCTCCTGTCCGTTCAGCCCTACCCCAACCCCTAGTCCCCTTACCACATACACCTTGTCCTTTATGGGGAGGTGGTTGTAGAAAAGGATGATCTCGGTAGGGAAGCGGTCATCCACACATATCACTTTCGAGCCTGCCCTCACCGTTTTTTTCCTCGTGGTTTTATGCCTTTTGCCCACGCTTCCGAGTTCCATTTGGGGCATTCTTCCCGCCTCTTTTTATGCACCCTCAAGGCTCGCTCCTTGTAGATTTGGCGCACTCGTTCGCTCCGTTGGATGCGTAAAACTAGGCCAGTGCGTTGGCTTAACTCCGTCAGCCGTGCCGAAATAGCCGCCCTTGTGTATGGCTTTCCGGTGCTTGGGTTGATGTAACGCTTTGCGATTGAGGTCAGCGAGTCGGGGCTTCGGTTCGTGGCTAGGGCTAGCAAGGATTCGTCCAAGGTGTCGTCCCTCCGATGCCTCAACATTTGGCTGTCCCCTTCGTGCTTTATGGTCTGCTCCACCACCTCTGCCGTGAGCTTGGCTAGCTGGTCTAGGTCAATGCTGGGGTTCATCGCTTGCATTTTTGCCAGCCGTTCCTTAACCCGATCTTGCAGGGTGTCGATATGCTCGGCCATATCGGGCGTGTAACTAGCCAAGATGCTGTCTGCTGGGTCTTGGCCGATGTGGTTCATTTACTGGATTTCCACTACTGCCGTCCGTCCCACCCTTGCCAATTCCCGCCTCGCCTGTCGTTCGCTAGCGTAGAAAAGGTCAACGACTGGCAACCTAGATTTGCCCGATGCCTTTCGGGATATGACTGCCGTGCCGGTGTCGTGTGCGTGGTAGGTCTTGCCTTCGATGACTAGTTTTGTTCCATAGGGGATAAGTCTAGGGTCTACCGCACAAGACTTGCCCGATACCAACCGTTTTCCTGTTGAGCTTTTATAGCCGAACTCGTCCTCGCCAAGCCAATAGGCCGTGATTCGAGCCTTGATGGTTTTCTTGGGTGGCGGTTTGGGCAACTCAATCATTATGTTTGCCCCCTGCACCGAGGTTAAGAGCGTGATGGCTAGGATGATGATAGCTTTTTTCATCGTTAAGAAGTGGAGTCGCTCGCACAAATGGCGGTAGCGTCTTGAGGGTGATTCGTCCCCCTTGATTATCTTACCATCGCCTCTGTCAACTGGGGTCTTTAGCTTGTCGATCTGTGCCTCGATTGCCTTGGCCTCCATCTTGTTGATTTTCTTGTTCACGCTTCAACGGCCTCCCGCCAATGGCATCGCTTGTTCCGTCTCTTTAGTTTGCCGTCCCCCTCAAGACATCGTAGGTGGTACTGAATTGCTCCGTGAGTTTTGCGTAAAACTTGGGCGATGGTGCAAGTGGGAATCTCGTTAGTAATCAAAGTGAACACGGCATCCCTCAACATATCGATGGTTGCTTGGTTGCGGTTCTCGGCATAGAGCTTTGCCATCTCCTTGCCGGGGTAGCGGTCAGAAAGAATTCCCTTGGCCTTTGCCTCTGAGGATGTGAAGGGTTCGTTCATCGAATGTGCAAGCTACTTTGAGTCAGATTTGAGGCAAGGGGTAGTTTTAAGTTGTTCATTTCTGCAAATAATACTCGGCCACTCGCTTGCCGCTGTTGGTTTGCACCGTTCGCTTCTCAATCTGATGCCCCGCCTTTTTCAAGTCACAAATTCGACTCGCCAACCGGAAGCACTTGAACCATTCGAGGGCTTCCAGAGCCGTGAGGCTTCTCCCGGCTTGCAAATGTGCTAGGATTCGAGCGTTCTGGTCGTGGCCTTCCGTCTTTACTGGGTGACTGGTTCTCATAAATGGCAACTCGAACTGCTCGGCCTCTAAAATTGCGATCATTTGATTCCTCTCCCGCTAGACTTCCGAGCCGTGAAGTTTTTGCTTTTTGCGTTCACGATTGAGGAATGGTGACACCCCCAAGCGTTCGCAATCTCTTTTACTGTTAGGCCAGACTCATATTGAGCCTTCCAAATGCCCCAACGCTTCTGAACTGTGTTGTGAGAACGATTTCCCCTTGCCCGATAACGCCCGAAGGTTGGCCGTAGCTCCCTTGGGATGTCGAGGGGGGTAGTTGTCCCCATAACTAGGTTTGCAAGCCCTTTGGAGGCCAATTCCGTGCGATTATGAGCCATCTGAGCGGTGAGTGTGCTTATGAGTTGCTCGAATTGGGCAATTTTGTCCTCGCAAGACTTAACCCGGTGGATTGTGGCCGCTAAAACGAGGTCGTTCACGGACACCCTGCCTTTTCCCACGCCTCAAGCGTCTGAAAGCCCATAATTTTGTAAGTTGGCGGGGATTCACACCCCGATTTGATTGGTTTCTTCATTGGTTGTGTTCCTTTGATTGGTTGTTGGTTGCTTCTCCGCTGACAATTTCTGGCACACGCCCTCCAATCCTTAACCGATGCCCTGCCCCCAACCTTCCATCCGTTGCTCTGGTAGTAATCAAAAGCCGACTCTGCATCCGTAAGCCTCCATCCAATCTCATTTGCAAAGGCAATCCATTCAGCGTGCGTGGGGCGCAAGCCCTCCCTCTCTTTCTTTTTATCCTTATTACTATAACTCTTACTATTACTATTACTGTTATTATATACGATAGATGGTTCATCTATGGACGATAGATGGTTCATAGATGGTGCATCTATGGCGCATCTATGGGTTATCCTTCGAGCATATCCAGCCGATCTTTCCTCCATCTTTGCTAGTCCGGATGCCACTCCTCCGTGATAGATTGCCCCATCCTTTAGCTCATAAACCCCAGCAACCTCAAGCTCTTGCAGTAAAGGCTTGGCATCTTGCCCAACCATTCTGCTGATCTGTTCGGGGGTGGGTATGTGTCCGTTGATGGTCAGCTTGCCGCCGGCGTTGGCCTTATACATAAGACAGAGCAAGTGAATCCATAGCCCCTTGGCCTCAAGGCTCACCAAGGCCAGCTTCTCATTCGCTAGCCAGCGGTTAGGTTCAAAGGGAAACCAGAAAGAATCTCGCTTCATTTTATTTCATTCTCCTTGCGTTCTTTTTCTATTTCGGCGGCTTGTTCATGTGGATAGCCGTAATATTTCATTGCATAACAAGAGTGGGTAAATCCTGTTTGTGCATGAATAATTTGCCTAGGGTCTTGTCCGTCTCCCCATAGAACAAACTCTTCTATTATATAGTTAACACTTCCCCAGAGCTTTAAAAAACTGATTGCATCTTCTCTTGTTTCAAAAATACCCACTGGAAATGAAATTCTATCTCGGCAAACTACATATACTTTCTTCATTTATTTTTCTCCGCATCCCGCTTCTGATACTTCTTCGCTCGTTCCAGTAGCTCTTTAGTGATTCGATGCGAGTAGTCTAGGTGGCTGATGATGTCCTTAAAGTTTTCTACTTCGGCGTGGTTCAATCTCTTAAACAAGTCTTTTAATCTTCTGCTAACCAGTCCGTGAAACTCATCGACAAGACTTAATCTTTTGACGCTCATTTTTTAATTCTCCTCCATATATCTTTTACTAAATCCAAGAATAGATCGGCCAGAAATAGAATGGTGAGAAAAATACTCAAGCATCCTATACCTACCACGAATAACTCCCACAAAACTTTCCCGATGGATGAAAGGAAAGTTACCATTTGGGTGCTTTCGGCCAGCTTGCCCAAAGCCGAACATCGTTTTCAGAATGCCCCCAGCTTCGAGACACAAACGAGCCATCAATGAAACGACCGACAACAACCTCACCGCCGATATCCATAAGAACTCTTTCATCGTTATATGGTTTCTCCTTTATGGTTTTCCAAACAAGCATCGACCACTTGGTTTCTGGAACTTCAACATCAACGGCTGACATCTCCGAGCCTCCTAATCGCAAGCACCACCTCATTCAAGATTCCGGTGATGACTGCATCCTCTGTTCCGTCTGCCAGTTGTTGCACGAGGTCGGCACATCGTTCTCTTTCAAGATCGGCGGCCTTGCTCCTCACATCGTTAAGTATGTCTTGGATGAGTTCAGAATGGGATTTCATCGGGTGTTCCTTTACTTAACGCCTCGCTCTCCAAAAGAATCTCTTGGATGATTTCGTTGCGTATGATGTCATTCTTATATGGTTGCCCGTCCTTGCCGGGTTTGAGTTCTTGTTTGCTTAACCAGTCCAAGTAGTCCAAGCCCTTCTCACCAAAGGCGGCGATCTGACGAAGGGTAGAGCCTTTATACTTACCAAACTTCAATTCTATATCCCTCGGCTCTGTGCCGTTGGTTTTATTAGGAGAGTTGAGCTTGGCCGTGATATCTGCTAGGTCTGCTTTGCTTATCTTGGCTGGTTCGGCCTTTCGGGCTTCCTCAAACTTGTCCGTGTTTATGTCTTGGAATCCCCCATAAGGAACTTCCTCGGCTGGTGTTGTCGATAGGCTCTTGTCGATTAGGACTACGATATGGGCAAAGGCAGAGCGACAAGCCCTACTGATTGCACGAGTCTGGCACATCGCCCTTTTGGCGTAGGTCGGACGCTTCTCCCACATCGGCTCATCATCACCCAGAAACCCCTCGGCTTGGGAGATCACTTGTCCGTTGTCCATTCGCTTCACCTCACCAATGCAACGATAGCCATCTTCAAGACGCTCAACATCTCTTGCGCTTGCTACGCATCCGTGAGCTACTGCGATGGCCTGCCAGCCCTCAACCCGAACATAATCTTTTTGGCCGATGCGTTGGCAAGTTTCCTTTACTATGGCACGACAAGCCCCCGCCACATCAGTCGCTTGTCGGATATGGTTGGAGACTCCGTTGCCGTTGTGTACTGCTAGTTGGTCATTCATTTGTTGGTTCTTTCTTTGTTTATTTTTTGTTCTGTCCGTCATCGAAAACGCCAAAGCCTTCGGCGTTTTCTTTCTGTGTCTTGGGTAAGTTCAAAAATCTAAAGTCATTCCTCTGGTCGAACTCGGTATCTGGGAACGCTCCAAACACTCTTACCACCCATTCATCCGTAGTTTCATTTGGTAATTTTTTATTGGCTGGTTCTTGATGCCAGAATGCAGGCAGTTCTTCACTCATTTGGTTGTCCTTTCTTTTATGGTTTTTATTATCGGGGAAAGCCACTTGGCAGAGATATCGTGAGAGGGTATTCGGAAAACTAGGATGCCCATCGATGCGGCAAGGTTGTATTTTTCCATATCGTTGAGGAATCCGGAGGGTCTGGTATGCCTGCCACGCACCCACACCCCGCCCTCCAATTCAATGGCTACGCCGTCGATGTGATAGTAATCAAAACGAAACCTTCTGCCATCGGCAAACTTGTATTCCCTTATCAGCCCCCACCCGCCCAGACTCTTCCAAAGAATCTCGAACTTGGCTGATGGGGAGAGCTTCATTTAGTTTCGCCCCACCCAGTTCTTGCTAGGCAGGACTAGCTCTGGTTGCTTTGGTTCTTTGGGATGGTTGCCCTCGGCTACGATCTTGTCCATCTTATCTAGCTCGGCGGCCACGAATAAATAAAACTTCCTTCGCTCATAATTCTGCTGGTCAATGTGCTTTGCGAATATTCTCACCCCTTGCAGAATCAGAAGCCCGAAGAAAACTACAAGGAAAATAATCACCAGCGTATCCGTTGCTTCTGCCAAGCGGGGGAACAGTAAGAGGGGTTGGTGATATAAGGATACTTGCCATCATCAAGCGATTTCATCACGAAGCCCTCCCAGATTACTTCCCCCGCCTTATTGTTTTGGAAGTTCATCTCTTCCCATATCGAATTGATCTTATGGTGTGCGAGACGGACAAAGCGGAGGAGCTTGTTGTTTGGGATATCAAAGGTGACGGCCTCCAAGTGTTCAATCTCTTTCATCCGTTCTGCATAAGGCTTCGGATTGGCTGGGTCGAACGCATCCATCACTACGATTGTTCCTTTGCCAGTCTTGGTGCGTTGCCCCATAATCTCGCAATCGACAAAGCGTGATTTGATTCCAGCACCAATAATCCTCTCAGCCATTAGGTTGTGGTTGGAGGCGAAATTGCCGTGGCGGTTGTAGCCTTGCCCTGTCTCTTGGTCGAACCAGCCCCGCCATCCGTTGAGCTTGCCCTCAATGGCTGTTTCTTTTTTGAACTCAATGTGCCAAGCCGGAACTGCGGAGGCTTGCGGTCTAGCGGGGAGTGGGAAGGATGTCATTGGTTTGTTGTAGGATTTCGATTTGAACTTGTAAAGGATTAATTGAGGAGATGTTCAACTATGTAGAGGGTTGAGCCAGCACCTACGATTAGGCCGATGATATAGGCTATTAGGATTTTAGTCATTTGGTTTGGTTTCCTTTCTGTTTAGTAGGTTCTTGTGTCCGGTGACTTCGCCAGTTCATCTATTAAAGAATTCAGCACGCTCCATTTGCCATCACCAAAGCCTTGCTGATATTCCCTGCTAAATGTATTCTCTGGGTCGTATTGCTTTTTTTCTGCCTCATCACGAAGTTCAACCAGCAAGTCAAAAAAGTCTTGTTTGCTGTTGCACGACTGACTGAATTTTCTTTTTGTGGTTGGGATTGATTTGGTTATTTGCATACCCACACCCTATCACACTCCCATAACTTGTCAAGGGTTATTTAACGATTGTTTGTAAGTCCCTATAAACACGCTACTTATGGGGGTGCTTTGTGGAGAGAATCTTGAAGGTTTTAAGGTTGCGAATCACACGATGGTCTTTTCTCGCTACAATAAAGGGATGTCTTTTCATCTCCACTTTCTTTTGCTCAAGCATTTGATTAAGCATCCTCGATGTCGTGTTCATTGATTTCTGCCACAACTTACTGACTTGTTCCCTCGTGTAATATCCCGCTGGTTGAGGTGGAGCAAACTTGTCTTTGATGTGTTCCGACAAAAGTTTCTGCCAAGGATTTTGTGCTTTCATAATTAAAACGCTTTTATGTCCGTGGGTAAATAAAACTTGTTGCCTCGTTGCCGTGCTTGAAACACCTCGTGCGTTTTATCCGGATAAATTGCACCAAACGCCCAGCCGTGTTGCCAGCGGAGGCGACGGAGTTGGCCTCGATTATATTCTGGGGTCTTGTTGCATAGGCATCCAATATTGTAGCCAGTCCGGGGGTCGATTGAGACGCTACGAAAATAATCGATGGCGTGGGTGTGGCCAAAGATAACATCCCCATAAGCATCGGCGTGTTGCTTGCCGGAGTGCATTGCGTGGCCGTAGCCGTGGACAAAGGAGAGCGAGCCGCATTTGTAGATTCCCCCGACTGAATCGTATGGGAACATTCTTGCTTTCGTCTCCTTCATTATCGCTTCGATGTTTGCTATACCATCATTTGCATAGTCACGAGCCAGACCGCTTCGACTGTTATTAGCCATATCAAAAATCCGTTCATCGTGGTTGCCCCTTAAAAAGATTCTCTCATCGCCAAACTTAAAGAACTCTCGAATGAACTCCTCCCCTGCGTCCCAATCCTTTTGCAAGCTCGATGCCTGCTCCTCATCGCCCGCCCCTTTTCTGATTGCCCTAAAATCCCAGAGATCACCGATGCAGACTACAAGCCCACCATCCTTGCCGATGTATTCCTTGGTAAAAGCGAGCAAGGCTTTCACCGAGGGAGCGTCTTGTTCGTCGCCGTGGATATCACCACAAGCAACGAACTTAATTGGCTTCATAAGGGTTTAGATTGACCAGTCAGAGTTGTGTAAATTAAATTACAACACTCTCTAGCTCTAGGATTTGTCAATGTTTCGTCTGTGCATCCGTCCCTTGCAAGCTCCATCACAATGTGCATTTGTTGTCGAAGGGTGAGGAGATATACCATTTGATCTGTCGCCTCCGCTATGGCTTCTTCAACTAAGCGGGCGGTCGGCATCTCCCACAATTTAGTTCCACAATTTTCTACGACTCCCTTTTTATATTTCTTCTCCATCGATTCGACCGCCGCCATTTGCAAAGTAGTGAGATGGAGGTCGTGCTTTTTTGTAAAAATTTTCTCTTCTGTTTTCTCCACGCTCTGAGCTGATGTCATCCTTTATCTGCTAGACCACGGACGCTTACTGACTAGGGAAATCTTTTGCTTGTTCACCTCTTGTTTTTGCGGAGATATAAGCTCCCGCCATCCAGAGATATTGCTATCCTCTAAATGAGGTTGTTCCCAATCTAGACCACGCAAGCCGTGTTTTTCTGCAATCTTGCGGGTGATGGAGTAGCCTTGGTCATCGTCCCAAGAAGCCACTAGATCGCCACTAGGGGTGCGAGCAAGGGGAACATAGTCGATTGCGTGAGAGCCTTTACCTAGGTCAATGTGGAGCGATTGCGGGGGTATTCCACGAGCATTTGTAACTTTCCTTCCAGACTTTGTCCGTCCTTGGGCATATAGTTCCTCTTGCTCTTGAGGGGTACGCACCGAACAATAGATCAGCACCGGAATCTTTTTGCTCATCAACTCGCTATACCAAGCCCCCACCCTCTTGCCGAAACTAGGCTCGCACTTTTCTATGTGGCCTCTTGACCTTTCCACTGCCTCTCGAATCGTCATTGATCGAGCCTCTTTCGGAGTCGTTCATTTTCCTCCACGAGTCGAGATATCGTTTTGAGCGATTGCCCAAAAAGCTGTCTGTATTCTTCTGGGGTTGCTTTGCTTCTGTCGAGCTTGTCCCAGCGCATAATGAAGTCGGTAATTGAATCTTGGTTCGGGACTTGGCCAAGGTCGTAGGGGCGGGTTGTTACGCACCCACAAATTAAACTAGCGACGATGAATCCAAGAATCGACTTCCGAATCACGGAGACGGCGGTTATAAGCAATTTCTTCATCGTCTCGTTCTTTGCGGGTCTTGGCTCTGTTCTTCGTCCACCAAGCGATAATCCCAATCAATCCAGCAAGCGAGGCGAGAATGGCCTCCCACATTGTTATTTCCGTGAGAACTTCGAGAGGAACGAAACGATCTTGGTTAGCGTGGCCTCTGGCTCGTCACCGGGGATCAATGCACAAATAGCAATCGCCGCAGTCAGAAGGGCGGTCAATGCTCCAAGCCAAGCAAACAAGTCTTGAGACTGAACAAAGGATAGGAGTTGGTTCATACTGATGCTGGGGGTGTCAAGGGTTCGCTTTTCCATTTACCAATAGGACACTCGCTTGTTGCCATCCTTGCCTTTACCATCATCATACATCCGCACTTACCACATATAGGCATCTTGAAATGCTCACAAGATTTGCAAGCATTCATTCTGTTATTATAACTTTCTTGTGTAGAAATAGGCATTCCAGCCATTCCCCAGTAGCCAATAGATTTAATTAGATTATTAGCCTTCCCACAAACAGAACAACTCATAATGGTTATGAAATTGAATGGAAATTCTAAAAGTCAAAATAAGATGATGCCGATATATCAAGCCGTATATTTCCACCCTCAACATAACTGTCTTTTGCACGCAGTACCCCTCTTAAAACTTTATTAGAATAGGTAATGCTATAATTACCGACCACCGCACCCTCATCAATATTAGAGGCAATGTTCCCGCCATAGCTAACCCCCACAGTAATTAGAGCATAGTATTTGTTATTAAATTTTTTTACGAGCAGATTCCCAAAATTGGAAAATATGGAGAGCTCAGCCGCTCCTCCGACCTGTCTTCCATCTGGAGCGATGGGAGAATATAGGGTCACATCAAAACTAGATACAGCCCCAACCCCAGAAGGACACACTTTAGCATCTAATGTCTGTACCCCAGTCTGGAAAAGTCCTGTTTGTGCGCCGGGCTCATAACGAAAAACAGTATAAAATAAATTTCCAGTTACTTGTATTGTCCAAGATTTAACTTTCCAATATAGTGACATTGCCTCCTTGAGAGACAATGGCTCATCCCAAGGGTCAACTTGTTGTGTTTCTTGAATGCAAAATGGAAAATACCCGCTTCCACTGGCGTGAAGGATTTTACCCATAGGATTTCGTTGAGGCATCAACCCCTAGTTAATAACCAATGACTGTAATTCGGTAGGTGGCTGTGTTCACATCCCTAGCAACGCTGTCGGCATTTACGCAAGATAAGCAGACTGTGTTGGTCTGATAAACCACTCCTTGAATAATTGCGCCTGCTGAAATTGCCGATGGCAAGCCCACTAAAACAATATCATTTACTAACGCACCAGTCACAACCACATCCCGATAATGCTGATCGTTGGGAGCAACCGTTCCGAAAGAAACAGAGGTTAGAGTGGTGACGGTTTTCGGAGATTGCGGAAGCACTCCGTAGGTTGCCCCGCTTGCAATTAGCCCGAGATTGATTAAGCCAGAGACTACATTGATGTTGGCGGGTTGGGCGGTGACTGTTGCCCCATAGAATCCAAGAGGAGTGTTGGAAAAGGAAAGCCCAGCCCCATAACTAACGACTACTGTGCCAGAGTTATTGTTGAGCGTCCTAGCACCAAAGGCAACCGAGGTTACGGCAGAGGAATCGGCAAGACCTCTAGCCGTTGAATTTACTCCTGTTGTTGAATTTCTTACAAAGGCGGCGTAGCTCTCGGCGGCAGTAAGGTAGGAACTTTGGGCGGCGGGAACGGCACTACCGCTGGTCAATAAATCCCTACGGACAGTTACATCAGTCTGAAGAACCGTCTTTGGTGTCCCATTTTGAGTTAACTCAACCTCAATCTTTGGCGAGATAGTGTCTGCACCAGCTTCCGCAAATAGCTCATCAAGTTCTGCCGTTGCAAGAGTGCAAGTCGTTTGTAAGAAGCTCCCAAAAATAACTCCGCTTGCGTCGAGCGTAAGAGCAGTTGTGATATTCGTTAGGCCAAGGCCACGGACAAAAGAAATAGAATAGTTTCCCGCATTGTTTCCAGCGTCAACGCTTATATTTCCATCCCCAATTCCAATAATTGATGTTAAAGCCTCTGAAAAGCTAATCGCATTCGAGCCTACCGGAATTGCGGTTGTTGAGTTAGCTCCATAGTTTAGAATAACTGAACCGCCTTCGGCATCAGACCCAACTGCTAGGTTATATGTTTCGTTTTGCGTGGCAGACCCATCTTGAATTTTGGTCAGAGACACAACTCCAGCGGTAGGAGAGGCAATGAATGTATCTGAATAGACGGCAGGATTTCGGACTAGACGAATGACTTGTTGTGCGGCTACCGAAGAAGCTGGGAATCTACGAGTGCTTACAAGAACAGAGCTAGTTGGGAAAAGCGTAAAAGCAGAACCACCAAACGACATAGCCGTGTTCGCCGTTGCCGAAGTAATTAAGTAGGCATACGCCTCGTTGCCATAGGTCGCAACGCCGACACCAGCACTAGCGATTGCAGAAATGGCGTTATAAACTTGAGTAGTTGTTGCGTTAAATGAAATGGCGTTGGATGTTACGCTATTGAGAACCAGCTTGAATTGTCCGTCAGTTGGGTCGGCATCAATCCCACCAATGCCCAACTTAATTGAAGAACCAGTTGTATCTAAATCTCGAAGAAACCCAGCAGAATCTCTCTCTTGTAACCGAACACGAAGATTATATGAGTCGTTGCGGGTTAGCGTTGGAAGCGTTCCGTTTCTAGCTGACCCTGCGGCTACTAGGTTTCCGTTGGTTGTGTCAATATAGATGTCTAAACTTTGAGCCATTTAATTGTTTCCTTGTGTCAATTCTGTGCTTGAGCAAAAACTTTGATTGTAGCGGGTTCTCCATTAGAACAAACATTTAGAGTGACTTCTTGGAAACTTCCACTACCAGTACCACCAATTCCAATTTTGAATCCATTATCTTCCTCTATAATTGTAATTCCGGGGCCAGCTACTGGTTTAGTGCTTTCAATCCTTCTTATCAGCTTATTGAAAAATGATTTTGTAAGGATAGATATTCCTTGGAGTTCTGTAAGTGTATTTTCTCTCATAAGACCTTATTGAAAAGACGCAAAGTTAAAGCCCGCCTCAAACTCTTTATATGTGGTTCTTGCGACAAGAAACAGCCCTCTTCGTTCGCAAGCGTGTGATTCTGTGCAATAGCCAAAATACTCTAGCAGGCTAAAGCCTTGTTGGCTTTTTGCAGGTGTTCTGGGATTTGATGGCATTTTTGTTCCATTAATAAATGCTGGCATTTGATTGACTTGACCAAATGAAATGTTCCCTAATTTGATTGAAGCAGTTGCATTGATATTACCTTGAATAAATTGTGACTCATTTATATCAGTTATAAACTCTGCTTCGACAACAAGGGGAGGGCCGTATATGCCTGCGCCGGGTGTAGGGATTAGGCGCACTATGGGTGGAGGCAAGCCACTCGCTGTCGTTAGCCCCACAAAGGTGACAAGCATTTGAGTAATACCGCCATCTTGTTCTTCTGTGGCTACAGATTCAACAACCATTCGAGAGTATTTCTTTGTAGAGGATGAAAATGCAGAATGTAGCGTATCTTTCTGTGGAACAATCGTGTCTCTATTTGCTGTTTGAATTGCGTAAGACTCAATGAGCGTCTCTAGGCCGTTGGGTTCTTTATTAAAGTTTTGCCTTTGCAAGACCTTTGAGGTGCTAGTTGCCCCGATTGCGCTTCCAATAATTACACTTGCCATATTATTTTACCACTGTTCCAGATTGCATAAGTTCAACCAATTTCTTAATTGCTTGAAGGGTCTCGTTGCTTAAACTGCTTTTTTCTTCGCCAAGTTTGCCTTGTGTTCCTGTCATCTTTGAGGGGCCAAATGCTCTATCTTTCTCAAACTTACTTGCGGCCGCATCTCTTGCAAGTTGAGATGGGTCTACGCCAGTTAATCCGCCTTGAATCTTCTCCGCTAATGACGGCATTTCCCCTGCGGCTTGTTGTGCGGCCAGCTTTTCTCTATCCCTCTGGGTTGGAGCAATCCTCTCTGCGGTCTTAAAGTTTTCTGATTTAAGTTGTCTCTCTCTTTGTTTTCTTGCAACATCAAGAGCTTGGCCACCAGCCCTACTTGCACCAAGCACTCCACCTCCGGCTTGTTGAAGTGTCTTGGATTGCTTTTCTTTGAGTCTTGCCTCTTCTTTTTGAACATTAAGATTAGCTCTTAAAATTCCAAATTCTAATTCTGCTTTCTTAATTTGCCTATCTTTGATGGCTTCTTTATTGCTTTCTTCCCTATTCGTTTCGATTAGTTGATTCAGTATGCGTGAATTCTCATCATAAAGGGCATTGGCTTGTGCCACTTCTTCCTTCGCTAGTTTAACCGACAAATTCTGTAATCCATATATTTCGGCTTCTGCTTTAAGGTTTTCTTGGTTTATTTTAGATTGTAATACGATTGCCCTTGTTTCTGCTTGTATTCCTTCTGTCTGTTTTAATTCTTGTTGCTTTAATTTGACGATTTGTTCTTGTAGAACAAGTTGATCTTGCGCTTGTTTTAATGCTTTCTCCGTGTCCCCAACTCCCAAATTAATTCCAGTAAATTTCTCGAGGGCCTTAAGAATGCCACCAGAAGCACCTAATTGAGTAATCTTCCCTCGCAAAGATTCGATTGTGTCTTGGGTCTTTTCTACGCCGGCCCTTGCCTCCTCAATGCTTGTGCTTTTGAATGATGTCTCAAATGCTCCAGCTAGGTCTTTTTGTGCCGTGTAGTAATCTGTCGATGCTTGTTTGACTGTTTCGCCAAACTTATTCATTGAGCCAATCACAGCGTACCCAAAGATTCCACCAGTCCCAAGTCTGGCTAGTGTCCCAAGAGATGTCCCAGCCTTACCGGCACTCAATCCTAGCCCAACAAGAGTTTTGCCCAGCTTTTGAGCAGAGGCATCAGATTGCTTGAATACACTTGCCGTCCTTGTAGCTTCCTTTTGGACACCTCGCAAACCAGTTGTAGCTTTGCGTCCGTCAATCTCGATCTCTCCTTTTAATACAAAAGCCATATATATTACCTTGTCCTATTGGCCTTGTCAGCAATCTCTTGTTGCTTTTGTGCAATCTTTTCCTTCATATCTGCCTCTTCTTCATTTATCGCATTTTGTAAAGCACGAGGCCCAATCTTTGCTACCCCAGCCGCCGCATTAACAAATACCGCCTTAACCACCTCGCCATCTGCAAAGACATTGTCAATCCCATATCCCAGTCCAGCACTTCCCTTTAATGCCCTAAAAAATTTCAATATAACATTATCGGGTTGAATTGTTTTCTTAATGGTCTTTCTGCTAAAATGATAAAAGGCTGGCAACCATCCAGCGGCTATATATCCAGCGGATGACCTTGCTCTCTTAACAAACTTATTATAAAACTGGCTTGCTGTTCCACCCTTTTTACCCTTGCCCGGCCCAGCTAATTTAGCTGGAAACTTGTTGTAAAATCCCATTTTTTTACCCCTAGCAAGTCTCCAGTTCGCAATCTTAAAAGCCTCTTGACTCCCCATATAATTAACAGTTGCTTGTTTCTGGGTTGTCTTTCCACCTTTACTTAACGCAACATACTCGCCCCTTTTCTTTGTTTTTTTAACATAAGAAGCGGTAACAGTTTCAACTGCCTTCATATCATCAGAAATCTTTTCTGGGTCTGCTCTGTCTGTCAGCTTGCTTGCCCTTGCACAAATGTTGGCCGCCCTGCGATTCAATTCATCAATCCTATCTCTGTTAGTTAGGTCAAGATATAGGTCAATCGTCCTATTAAACTCCGTCACATCTAATTTGAATAGATTGCCCATAAACTTCTTCTTTGTGTTAAACTATACCCAATAGCCTCTCTAGGTTTTCCCTATCCTCACCTATCTCTGTAAGCACCCGCCGGCACTTCGCTCCATTTTGCCACAGGTAGGTATGAGTTGCTTGCGTTATTAGGGCTAAAGGAATGTTCCATAAGATATAATCTATGCTCCAACCAGTTCGTTCTGCCAACGAGAACACAAAACTTGCTGTTCCCGCTGGCGTTAGGCGTTTCCCAAGTCGGGCTGATGAGGGGCTGGGATAACATCAACTTTGCCCTTCTGGGCTTCGTCTAAAATGTTGGAGACGATAGTGGTGGCTACTTCACGATCTGCCTCTGTCTTGCCTTCGATATATTCCATTATCTTTTCCCTAAACAAGTTCTTGTTCCAAGCCAGTTTGATTGCGTCCTTCTTGTTCTTGGCTAGGAGAATGTGGACATAGATAAACGACCAGATAAAATAGATTGAGGAATCCTCATCGTCCCTTACTTGCAGGAGAAGCAAGCGAGAGCCTTCCGTGTAGGGTGCTAGTTTTTCGCCCATATATTCTTTGTCTGGGGATATAAAGGCCGAGTTTAGTTCTTCTTCTAGGGATATGCTCATAGATGCTTTAGGATTGCCCTTCTTTGCTCCGAGGTTGCGTTTTCTGAGATGAGTAAAGTCTGCCCGCCCCTTTGTATCACTCGCACCGGAACCGCCCTCTTGAGTAGCCCCAAGAAGGTTTCTCGGTTCTCCAAGGCCGCTCGAACATAGCGGATTGGGCTTTCTGGGTCGCTCTTCATTTCTGACCAAGGGCGTTCCATTTCTGCCTTTGCCTCTGTCCCTGCCCCCGCCTCGAACCAGAAGGTCGCTTGGGTGCTTCCGTCCTCTTTGATTGTCCTAGTTACTGGGTCGAGCTGTCTTGGCTTTGCTCCAAAGGAAGCAACGGCACTCGCCACTTTTATGTTAGTCGTTCCCCAGTAGGCTTCGGTCATAAGTTTAGGATTTCAATAGAGGATTAGAACCTCTATTAACTTACATTCGGATAGCCAGTAGCCGAGATATCGAGGGTAACAAACGCATCGTTAGACTTGTTAATCGTGATAGAATCGATGCGAAGAGAGCCATTTCCAACAGCCGTAGTTGCATTGTTCAAGGCCGCAAGAGCCGCCCCCGCGGTTACATTATAAGCACCAATAAGGGCAACCGATAGTGAGTAGGAGGTTGTGGCGTTATAGTATCCAACGGCAACAATATCGCCGGCGTTATTTCGGACTTCGTTTTTCTCGATATTACGAGCCTCTGAAAAGCTCTGAACCAACCCAATGCTACCCTCGGAAACAGTTGCGAAGGTCAAGTTAGAAGTTCCGATTGTGACGGCGGCCATTAGATTGAAACCTCGTTAGAAAGTGTATTTTTCATAATCTCCTTTGCTTGTGTCAAATTATCGTGGGAACACTCGCACCTTTATAAGTTCCCAAATCGTAGAAAAGACCGCTCCCGACACTAGCGCAACTAACCAGAGCTTTGTTTTGATGGTATGCGACTCCCTCTCTAGGGTGTCCACCTTGCCGTTAATCTTGGCTGTCCATTGAGCCAGCTCGCTAGTATGGCGTTCTATAACGGAAATAATACTTTGCTGTCTTTCTTCTATTCTTGCGATTGCCTCACGGACAACAGATAAGCGCTCTTGAAGTTCTGCAACTTGATCGGCACTCATACTTCACAATCCTCCGCTCCTTCGCAGATTCGGACGCATAACTCGTTATTGGAGTCGTAGAACTTCTCTATGTAACCCTCGGCCTCAAGCCATTTGAGCGAGGACATAAAATCCTCATAAGTATATTGGTGCATCATATTGGCTCTACTTGCTGGGCGTTTGCCCTGCGTCCTCAGCCGCTTGCATCATATCGTAGTTAGGCAGGCCGGTGTTCTCGGCCGGCTGTGGCGAGCAGGAGCATAGCAAGAGGGTGAGGAGGAGTAAGGGCATTACGGCAATCCTAAGTCTGCCCCGAGGGTTGTTTTGTAGAGGGAGTAGAGCGATGCATTGCCAGTTATTGATTGAGAGAACAAAGCAAAAGCAAAATTACCATTCCCGCCGTTTGAATTTATTTTAAAAGATGTCATATTTGCATTTGCAGATGAAACTGCATTGCTTAAAATTGAAGTTCCATTAACAAAGAATGTTGAACCGCTTGCTGAGGCAATCCCGTGCGTAAATACTCGGCTTGTTGGAGTTGATCCTCCCTGTAGTCTATTCAATGCATTTGCGCTAGATCTTACATCCCAATAATACGAACCACCAAATCCCGCCCAAATGCCCGGATCTGCTCCGCTAGCCGTTGCGTTAATAGTTCTTAAATTCCCAGATGTAGCGGCTTGGCAGGTAGCTAAAATTAAATCAGTTGCGGTTATAGCAATGTTTGGGATGTTTATTGTTTGAGAAAAACCAGAAGTAAAAGTAATTCCATCTACTCCCCGAGTTGGAAGTGGTGATCCAGCTAGCGTCCCATCAAAAGTCCCAAAACCGCCCAAGCTATAAACAGTCGTGCCGCTTTGAGCGTTCTGGGTAGAGCGTAGAGGCCAACTAACTATACTACTCCAAATACCAAGATTTTTAATCCCTAAAACAAAATCATTAATCGCATTTTGTGCTACTACGTCCGTAATCCCCGCTCTTCCAATGTAGGCAACAGCGTCTAAGTCAGCCGTTGGCTTAATTATTTGCCTGCGGTAAAGAGGCATCTTCCGATCCTTAGCTAAGTTGGCAAATCCTAGCCGTCCCTGCGGTTGCAAACACGGCCGAGTGAGTGATCGTCGTTTGGTGATTTGGCACTTCGTAGTAATCCCCTGCCGATAGGCGCACCTGATAGGCGATGGTGGTGCAAGTAACTCCGGGTGCGATATGCAGATTACCAGCTCCCTCGTTAAAAATAGTCAGCACTTCCCTTGTCGCATTGTAACTAGCAAGCACGGTAGAGGCGGTGGTGCTGGTAAAGTTAGAGGTGGTGACGGCCGTGCCTTGCAAGGCGAAGGTGTTAGCTGTAACCGTCCCGCTAATCGCAGGGAGCGAGCCGATAGTGACGCTGTTACCTACCGTAACGGAGGAGATGCTGATGGGAACCGTCCCGCTGATAGATGCGGTGACAGAGCCGATTTGGTTTGTGCCAGCCGCAAGTGCTGGCAAGGACGCTAAAGATGCGGGCTGAGTGGCCTGAAAGAATGTTCCGCTAACTGGTACCGTCCCAGAAATTGATGCGGTAACAGATCCAATCTGTGCCGTGCCTGCGACTAACGCTGGTAGCGTAGTTAGTGAGACTGGTTGCGTGGCTGGAAAGTTAGAGATACTAGCCGTGACTGAACCAATCTGTGCAGTTCCCGCTCCGATGGTGACTGTTCCTGCTCCAATCGTTACTACTCCGATGCGGTTTGTGCCAGCGGGGAGGGGAGAAACGATGCTCGCTTGTATCTCAGCAAATTGACTTGTTCTTTCAATAAAAACATCGGCAAAAGCTTGGCTAAAGGTAGGACTGGTTAATAGGCTTGCCGTGACGCTCCCGATCTGTGCCGTGCCTGCTCCTAGTGTTACTGAACCTGCAATCGTCTGTGTGCCAGTTGGATTGGCGGTGACTGTGCCAGAGATGGCAGGGAGCGAGCCGATTGTGACGCTGTTACCGACTGTAACTGTACCCCCTACTGTGACTGCACTAGCTCGGAGTTGGGTGTTGGTAAGGCCAGTCGAAGTCGCATTGACTATATCTGTAATCGCTTGAGTGCCAAGGCTAACAACCGTGTGGGCGGTGATATGTTGCCCGCTAGAAAGGATGGTTGAAAGCGTAGTTGCTGACTGGTTGCCGTCTAAAATGGAAAGTGCCATATAGCCTTATCCCTTGTTAAATGACTGCCACATACATTGAGTTTCTTTGCTCGCTGAAATCCAAGAATCGCAAGCCGTCGTCTAATTCTGATGGGGTGCAAATAAGGCTCATTTTCAATCCCCTCTGCCAAGCCCTTTTAGCGGTCTTTATGGTTGGGGTTTGTCCAGTAATCCTAGCAGTATAAACCTTTGTATCGACTATATTGTTTTGAATCTTGGTAAAGAGGGGAGGTGTTTCAGAATAGAACGCCTCAAAGATCGAGCAGTATTCAGCGTCAAAAGCCTCTTGGCTAATCTTGGTCGCTGTGTCGGAGTAGTCGATTGTAACGGCCACTTCATACACTCCGGTATAGTTCCCAAGCAACTGCCCCCCAACCGATGCAGAGATTGTGGCTGATGGGAATAGCTTTGCCCCCACCCTATTAGTCTTATAGACATTGAGATTGGGGATGTTTGCAAGAAGATTCTCTAAAGCATCCTCCACATTGATTTGAACGCTATTGTTCATTTCTTTGCCGTTGCTGTGATGTCTAGGGTCATAGCCCTTGACCAAGTGCGATTTTGACTAATAACCGCAGGGCTATCCCCAGTCACCTTTGCCACATAGAAAGTTATGTTTGAGTTGCTGGTTAGATAACTAGCCAAGTCTGGGTCACGATAGAGTTGTTCTAGGATGTCATAAAACTTGGCATCGAAGTCGGCTCTCGCCGTGGTGTCTGCCCTTGCTACATAGGTTATCAAGGCTGGGGTTTTGAATACACCAGAGAAAGGCACAAGTTCTTCTCCGCTGATGGTAGCTTGAACTGTGACACTTGGCATCGTGCGAGCCGTTCCCCTCTCGCTAGTAAAGAAGTTCACCCCAGTAACACCAGAAACAACATTAAGGAGGGCGTTCTCCACCTCCCTCTCTATCGAGGCCATTAGGTAGTAATCTCCGCAAGTTCGATGGTAAAGGAAAGGCCATCTGTGCTTTGCGAAAATCCCCCAATCATACGTTCCACCCCGCTAACTGTGCAAAGAGAGCCGATAACTGGGGCAGAGATTCCAGAAGCTAAAACAACTAGGCTTTGAGTCACCCTAAATACTTCACCACCTATCTCTAGTTCGCTCGCTGTAGATAGGTCGGTAACAGAGGCAGAAACAGAGGACGAACCCAAGCCAGTCACGGATTGATATAGGTCTTGAATCATATAGTTCAAGTCTGTTGCGAAGTAGGAGGTGGGGATACTGCCAGCCATAAAACCACTCCTTGTGTCAATCCATACTAACTAGCCCTTCAAAGCTGAAAATGTTGTCTGTTTCCCACTCGTTTTTCTGTGGGAAAAAGCCAGTTTGTTTGTCTCTCCTAGTTGCCGAAGCAAGGATGATTGGGGTGCTATTGATTGCCCAAAAGTCCGTAGCCCCTCGAATCGCCTTTGCCATCTGCTCAACCGATGGGGCGGTGTAGGTGTTTAATCCTTGAATCTTAATGTCGGCGGGGCATAGCACATAGAAGTTATCTTTACCCATAGTTTGCCTAGCCCTAACAATTAACTCTAGTGGGTTTCGATAGTAGCCTTGGGATAAGCCAAATGGGGCAACTAGATTGTAGGTTTCTGGAAGTCCCTCGGCTGGTTCATCGTCCAGCTTGTCTAGGACAATGTTGGTCTTGTCTGCATCCTTAATCTCTGGATGGCTATACACAAAGTCAGTCCAGCTTCTCTTGCTTTTCCTATAAGCCTCATACTGGTTTGGCCAAACCTCTAAATCAATTATATCTCCCTGCCTATGTCCAGCCTTCACATAGCTAGTCAGTTCAAAAACATCGTTATATTGAGCAAAGCAATCAAAGAAAACTTCGTGGCCTTGGTCGGCTAGATGCTTGGCGGCGGGTAGACAACGAAGCACATCGCCCAACCTCTGCGAGTATTTGATGGTTTTAACACTCATCAGCAACGCTCTTGTCCGTTATGAATGGCAAGTAATCCCTTAATCTAACTGGGCTAGATGTTTGTTGTAGCTTTTCCCATCCTTCGACTAGCCCTTTATAGCCATAGAAATCTTCCTTGAATTGGGCTTGCTCCTTGGTTGCGTAGGCAAAATGGTCAAAGGTTAGTCCCCAAGTTTCAGTCACTCCCCTCGGAATCATCATTGACTGCACATTAAGTTTGGGTGGTTCATGACTTGTAAAGTGAACATCCTTGCCCCACTTCCAAGCCCTAAACCATTCGTACCAATGCATAGCAAATCCTTCCCTAGTCACTACTTTTTTATTCTGCCCCACATAATAGTTACAATGAAACTGCATAGCCCGCCCATCCTCGCATCCTTTGAGATGCCCAAAAATTGCCTCTAGTTGGTCGGCTTTCCACATCTCATCCGAATCAATCTGCATCACCACGCCATCCTCAACTCCCTGCAAAGCCTCGTTAATCATCGCCAGCTTCCCGGGGAAGGGCTTGGCCTGCCAACAGACTGAAACATTCTTGTCCCTAATGCTCTCAAGATATTCGTGCGTTCCGTCTGCGCTTATAAAGTCCTTGTGATACTTGTCTGGAACTTGCTTGCACCAGCGGGTGCATCCAAGAGGCTCGGCCACTCCCTCGACAATCCTCCATTGCCAAGGAATCTTGAGCTTCTGAAATTCTGCCAGATGCCTCTGGATGTAGGGCATCCCATTGAGGACGATGGTAAAGATGGTCAGCATTTCAATCGCCCATAGATAACGCTAATCTCTGGACAGAAAGAAACCGAGTCGTGCCGGTAGCACTCAAATCCAATCGAATCAAACCAAGCCATGAACTCCTTTAGCCAAGTGTCTGAATAGTGTAGCTCAATAGCAATCTCTTTTAGATTGTGAACATTCTCAATTTGCAGAAGTTGAGTCTCGTCTCCTTCGATGTCGCACTTAATGTGAGTGATGGAGTTTTCTGTTATCCAAGTGTTCATTTGAGGTGCGGAGTCTGCCTTTTCGCACAAGAACTTTCCTTGTGGGTATTGTTGAGAAAGGGTTTGAATGTCTCCTTGGTTTATGTCCACCCCCATATAGAACTCTGGTTTTTGAGATAGAAAATACTTGGTCGTTCCGTTGGCCTCTTGCCTTTCTGATTCCGTCCAGAACGCACACCCTAAGTCAAGCAACCTACCGCCAGCTACATTAAGATGTTCCCAATGAATTTCGGGTGATTCCGATGTGATGATTCCCTTGGTCATAGCTCAAAGATGGCCGCACCATTACGCACCGACCAATCCTCCCAGAGCAGTTCGGCAAATCCCTTGAGCTTATTATAGTTCGCCAAGTTCTTAATGTCGTTCACATCATCCAATGCGATGATTGCCTTCTCCGCTAGGAAGGGGCGGACGCAGCGCAACTCTGCCTCACCAGAAAAGGGAGAACCATCAATCAGAACAAAGTTAAAATCCACATTATGCTCAAAGTGAATGTCCTCGATGGCGTTGGTCGAATAAGGAAAGGCAGTCTCTAGGCAGACATTGTGCCAGCCCAGAACTGTTTCGAGCGGGTATTGGTTGAGATTTGTTTTGATGGTTCGATAAAATTCCTCGATATCATTCTTGTTCATCCAGAGTTTTGATAGGGTTGCCGTGCCGTTGATGGCCACACCCCCCCTTGAAGATAGGTTCATCGAATGACGGCCTATGCGGTCTGGGTGGTTCTCAATGCTGAATAGTTTTTTGGTTCTGATACATTGAGTCGAGCCGTCCCCAGTTCCTCCCCCGATCTCTAGCCCAACCTCAAGCCCCTCGCTATATTTTGCAAGGGCTTGTCCGAAGGGGTCGTGGATGCTTATTTCTTGCACTTTGCGTATCCGGTAAGAGCTTTTACAATCACATATTGAATGACTGCTTCCTTGTCGTGCTTTAACGCAATCATCCCGCACTCATACAAATCTTTCTCTGCTTTTTCGTCATAGGTGATATTAACCTTCACATACTTGGTGGGGTCAGGGCGAGACTTGCCGAATCTAATCATACCAAGCCCCTTCGTATCCTCCCCCTTTTTTGATTTCCTACATCCAATTATTTGCTTTGCGTTTTTCATAGATCGCTTTTCCTTTCTCGTAGAACTCCGGCTTGTTGTGGTTTTTTAATTGCTCGTCTGGTTGGCCGCCATTAAACATAGGGTTATCGTGCTTGAATTGGATATGTCTAGCCTCAACCACCACTTGTTCTTCGTAGGCTCTGTCTGTATGCTCGTTATCCGAATAGATGCCATCCGACTCTTGGTAGTCGGGGTGGAATAGATGCCCTTGCTTCTTTAGCCTAGATTGCGTCAGAATCGCCATACAAAGCAGTTTATCTGTGCGGAGGCCATCTGATACTGCCAACACTTTCTCTGCGTTTGTATCGCCGATAGCGTGCGAAATTAGGGCATCCCAATGGCGGGGGGGCGTCCAATCGTCGCTCATTTGAATGATAATGTTCCCCTTCGCTATTTTAGCCCCTGCGTTCCAAGCGTTAATCATCCCACCCGGATTGCACCTAATGGCTTGGTGGGGGGTGTAGTCGATTGGGTCATTGTGATCGACCATAAACAACCACTCAATTTCTAGGGGCTTCTCGGCTAAAGAAAGCCACATCCATCGCCTCTGCCAAGCTACTTGCGGTCTGCCCCTTGTGGCGTGAACAATGCTGATCTTGGGGGCTGGTCGCATCTTCCTAATCTTTTCAGCTTCGCCAGTCTCGCCTACGCACACCGAGGCCGTCTCGTATAAGTCCATCGCTTGCCAGTTATAGATTGCCTCGACAAGATTCCAATAGTGGGCTTTTGGCCTATGCAAAGTCATACAAGTCCTCGACGCACCATAAGCCTTTACCCAGTTTCCCTTTCCAGACCAATGATTTGCTATGTAGAAATAAGCCTCTCGCCTATCGGGTTGTAGTGCTACGGCTTGACCAAGATAAGAAAGCCTCTCGTTTTCTGGTGCAACTCTCCCCAAGTTGCAAAGCACATCGTAGCGAAGCGTGTCCTCTAGTTCCGGAAAGGCTAACGCCCGCATACTCGAATCAATGCACTTTTCAATCTGCCCAGACAGAAAATACTCTTGGGCTTGGTAGTAAAGGGAGTTGGCGGCTGGGGCAAGCGTGTCGGCCAAGATGTTTAAGTTTCTCTCTGCACTCCTTGGCTTGTATCCGTGAGGCTTGTGAATACGGAAAATCTTATCTACCCCAATCGTTTTGTTTGGCTCTTTGCAAACCAGCATTTCGTGAACCCGGTTCTTCCAGCTACAAGTTCCTTTCTTTGAGATTTCTTCTCGAAGGGGAATAAGGCCAGCGTTGTCCACATTGTATTTTAACGCCACTAGGTGAGCGTCTTTTTGAATAGCAAGGTCAATAGCCTCCTCGACAACCTTCGCCCCGTCCTCGGCCATTACATCGTCAGCGTCTACCCATAAACACCATTCGTTTGAGCAAGCCTCAAGAGCCGTGTTCCTAGCAGTTGCAAAATCGTCTATATGCTCCCAATCAGTTCTTTTATTCTGGTAGTGAACGATCTTCGCTCCAAGCCCACTCGCAATCTCCTCGGTCTTGTCGGGCGTAGCTGACCCCCTAGAAATACATACAACCATTTCTTTTGCGATTGGGGCAAACGACTTGAGGCAACGCTCAATGTATTCTTCTTCATTACCAGCTATGAGATAGACTGAAATAGGATATTTCATTTTGATAGGATTTCTAATTGCTAGAGGATGTCAATTTATTCGTTTTAGTTATTCATCAAGAGGCAGTGATGGTGATGGATGGAGACCAGCCGGAGGTGGGTATTATTGTTGCGTCTGTTGATGAATTAAGTGAATATCTATCATAAATAAATTGAGATGCATCTGCGTCTCCATAAACTACCCCAGCCTTCCAAGTTGTGTCAGAATCTAATGGTGTTAATCCTGTAGCAGTAAAAGTTGTATTTGGTGGAATAAGTATATGTCCGTATGGCACAAAAACATAAGGTGGATTTCCTGTTCCGCTTGAATCTGTAAATCCAGCCTCCTTCAAATAAACCAAACCAGTAGCAAGAAGCAATTTATCGCTCGAAAGTATGCCAGCAACTCTAGTTCCAATAGTTGTAACTTTTGTATATGTGCCGTCTGGAACTTGTAAATTACTTCCAGATATATTAACTGCGTTTGTGGTGGCTACAACAATCCCGCTAGGTGCGGCTCCGCCAGAAGCAACAAGGGGTGTCCTGCTACCGCTTAATGACATTCCATATCCGTAATGTGGCATATAATAATTAAGCGGCGGTGATGGTGTTCATTACGGAGTTGTGCTGATTACGAGTGTGCCTGTTACGGTTAAATCATTCTGCGAATTAACCCATCCAGTTGTCGGAAGTGATGTTGGCAATGCAGTATTTGTTGCTACTAAAGCAGCTTCGGGACTGCTTTCACCATTTGCAAAAGTTCTAAAACCCCACCCTCCTCCATTATATGTTACAAATCCAACATTGTATACATCCTGCCAATATCCGGGTGTAAACAAGGTATATGGACTATACAAAACCCCACCAGAGAAATAGCCTCCATCCGCAAAAGTTAATCCAGAAACATATATTGTTGGTGCAGTAAGTGAAATCCCGCTGGGCGCGGCTCCTCCAGAAGCAACAATAGCTGTTCTACTACCGCTTACGGACATTCCGTAGCCGTACCGAGCCATATTAGTCTCCGATTGCTAGGACTACGCCAGAATGGATACGGAAATTAGAAACATCCCCAGCGATATATGCGCCAGCAGGGATTGTGGTTGCACTTGCCAAGGTTGTATTTGCAATCGCACTCATTCCAGTAATAGTAGATGTGATTGAGTAGAACTTTGTTTCTGTAATGGCTACTAGGCCAGCGAACACGCCAGTAACAGAACTTGCGGTTGTGGTGACATACTGCGTGCCGGGTCTAGCGGCGTGGGAAATCTGGTCGTAATAAGGCTCGGAATTAGAAAGGTCGGACATAGTTTTATTGTCCTAATGTCAAAAAGAAAAAGGAGGAGCAAGGTTTCCCCTGCTCCCCCTTCTTCGGAGGAAACAACCAACCAATCTTTAGCTGTAAGTCGTGGTGATACGGACGGCGGCGTTCGCATCAATGACTTTCTCGGCTGTGTTCATGCGAACACGGAGAACATTGGAGCGACGAGCCTCGTCACGATAGCTCTCGGAGACGAAACCACCGGGAGCGTCATCAGACCAGACCAAGGTGCGTCCTAATCCACCAGCGGTGAACTGACCGCCAGCAACATTGGCAACAACGATCTTGGTATCGGGAACAATGAACGAGCCAGAGTAGCTCTTGTTCTTGTTTGCTGTGTTGTAAGCCGCGCGGCCGATGTAGACATTATCCACACCAAACGCTTCTGCAATCTGCTTTTCATCGAGCAAGCGACCACCAGTATTCGACACAACTCCGTAGAATTGATTTTGTAGGAGGGTGGTACGACGAACTCTCTCATATACATTGGCACTCATTATGACGGCGTTTGCCGCATAGCCTAATTTATTAAGAGCCAATTTGCCAGCCGCAACGTCCGCAGGGGCGTTGATGGTTGCCAAGTTGCCTTCGATGTAGGAAGCCGTAGGGCTAATGTCAGTCGTGGTGAAGGGAGTCGTTGTTGCCCAGAGCAAGTCAGCCACCCGCTTTTCGTGGGAGAGCTTAACTTGGCGGAGCAAGAACTTGGCAGTTTCGCTTTCCAGCGAAAAAAACCTGTTTGCATCCTGCTTGAAACTATCGTCAATTAGCTCTTCCAAGCCGGTTTCGATACAATCGTAGGTATCACTTGTGAATTTCCGAACCGCACGAGCGTATTCAGAACCAGCAGTACGCTTGGCCGCATCAGCATTGAGGATGTCGGCATCGGCTGTCTGCACTTTGAGATACACGCCACTCTTTGCCGATACTGGCAAGAGAGGGAGAATGTCTGCACCGATCAAGCCGATCTCTGCGGGGGCTTCGATGAGGGCTTGGTTAATATCGGCACGAATGGTCGTGCCACCAGAAATAAAGCTCATTTTATATTATTCTTTCTTTTGTTTATTGTTTCGTTGTTTAGAACATCGGAATTGCAAGTTCGATAACAGCCGATGAACTTGTGGCCGCTTCGAGTGCAACACCAGCCGTCACGAGGTTGGCGGCCAATGTGGTCACCAAACCAGTAGCGTCGAATTTCAAAGTATCACCGACTGCCGCAACGCCGGAAACCGTTGCGAAAAAAGTTGGATGAAACAACTTAACTGCCACGAAACCACCAGCGGCAACATCTTCTTGAGTTACGCCGATAGCTTTGGTTGCACCAGTTACCGCAACATTAACGAAGCCAGCCGTGGTGGTGTCGGGCTGAACGAATCGGTACGCCGAGATGGCAGAAGCCGAGCCGAATGTGCGAAAATTACCATCAACTTGAGTAGACATTTTCTTTTATCCTTTTGTTTAGAGTTTGGTAATACCACGAGACAGAGCCTCGGAGTATTCTTTGGGGTTAGACAGCATCACGGCTTGCATAGCCTTGAGCTTTGAAGTTCCGTAATCGCTGTGGGCGGCCACGAGTGCTTCAAAAGTTTTAGGTTCAACCTTCGCTGGTGCTTCAACAACTGGCGAAGCCGAGATGGGCT
>Ga0214921_10001656_pt1 | contig 37438 bp, 33 predicted proteins | sample LL1505_MetaG_FD_177992 | JGI IMG/M metagenome (GOLD analysis project Ga0214921, IMG submission 177992) | Freshwater microbial communities from Lake Lanier, Atlanta, Georgia, United States - LL-1505 | ecosystem: Environmental > Aquatic > Freshwater > Lake | place: USA: Georgia | collected...
TTCCCATTCCCATTCCCGTTCCCATAATACCATTTCCAGGATAATTACCTGTACTTGTATTGTCTGAGGAATTATTAACATATTGATTTTGTTGTGCATTATCATTATTATTTATTCCTACGCCATCACTAATGTTAAGATCCTTCATTAAATCATCACTTGTTCTTTCTCTAAAAAATCGGTTATTATTATTATTATTATTATTATTATTAATACTACCATTTCCACTATTACTAATTCCATTACTACCATTTCCACTATTACTAATTCCATTACTATTTGAACCCATATTGTTATTTACTTTATTCATAGTTAAGAGTATATCACGTAACGTCATACTAGTTTTAATATCAAATTTACTCAACAACTGAATCAAAATTACATTCGAAAAATAATTAGCTACTTCAGCCATTGTTGTACTAGGACCAAAATGATCAGGAAAATCAACAAATTGAGGAGAAGTAGCTTTAGATAATTTATTTGTTTCATTACTAGGTGTAGGTGTAGGTGCAGGTGCAGGTGCAGATGCAGATGCAGGATTTGCAACAATATTATTTGTATTGGTATTTGGTCTCATTAAATCTTTATTGTCTTCAGATTTCACTGATATTATTTGAACAGGTTGAGTTTTGGTTAATGGTGTTGCAACACCATTAGTGTTACTACTTACATGTTGTTTTGTAACATCATTAGTCTCAGTACTTAGAGGTGGTGTTGTAACACCATTAGTCTCAGTACTTGGAGGTGGTGTTGTAACATTATTAGTCTCAGTACTTGGAGGTGGTGGTGTTGTAACATCATTAGTCTCAGTACTTGGAGGTGGTGTTGTAACACCATTAGTCTCAGTACTTGGAGGTGGTGTTGTAACATCATTAGTCTCAGTACTTGGAGGTGGTGGTGTTGTAACATCATTAGTCTCAGTACTTAGAGGTGGTGTTGTAACACCATTAGTCTCAGTACTTGGAGGTGGTGTTGTAACATTATTAGTCTCAGTACTTGGAGGTGGTGGTGTTGTAACATCATTAGTCTCAGTACTTGGAGGTGGTGTTGTAACACCATTAGTCTCAGTACTTGGAGGTGGTGTTGTAACATCATTAGTCTCAGTACTTGGAGGTGGTGGTGTTGTAACATCATTAGTCTCAGTACTTGGAGGTGGTGGTGTAACATTATTAGTCTCAGTACTTGGAGGTGGTGTTGTAACACCATTAGTCTCAGTACTTGGAGGTGGTGGTGTTGTAACATTATTAGTGTTACTACTTAGAGGTGGTGTTGTAACATTATTAGTGTTACTACTTGGAGGTGGTGTTGTAACATTATTAGTCTCAGTACTTACACTTTGTCTTGCATTATCATCACTTTTATTTACTTTTAGATTATTAACATCATTAGCATCATTAGCATCATTAGCATCATTAGCATCATTAGCATTCTTACTCTCATTATTAACCTGACTATCGTTTTCATCACCACCACCAACTTCAATACCAAATCGCTTCAAAGTCTGATTCTTCAAGTTGAAATGTCTTTTTTTTCGATAACTAAAACCTCTACCATGTTTAACTAAATGTTTATGTTTATGACCAATACGTTTTTTACTTTGTATCCGTTTCCCTTTAATTTTATTTATTTTACCTTTAGACAACTTCATTTTAATATAAAATTCCTTATTTATATTAAATATATATTATTTTATTATAAATTTAATATAATATATAATACTACACATAAAAAAATATGAGTGACCAACAAATACTAATGAATATATCAGAAGAAGCACTTTATCTTAATGGTTTTTGTAACTTAAAATGTGATTATTCATTTTATTATAATCGTAGTATATGTTTTGTATATCCTAATTCAGGTACTACATCGTTACATTTTACATATGAAGTCAATTCAAATGGAACAAATCAAGTATTATATAATGGAATTGAATACAATGTTTCCGGAGTTTTTATATATTCGCCTTCTTTGCAATATTTTAGTGGAAATCAAGCAGATGCAGAAATTCAAATAGTACACAAAGCGGTTTTAGGAAATGGCTCACCATTAGTGGTATGCATACCTATTACAACATTACCTGGATCAATACCAAATTATGAGGGGACACGTTTATTAGAAGATATGATAAACTATGCGATACCTGTAATTAATACAATTGAACAAATTGAAAAAGATTTTAATAATGAAATTTCATCAGCTAATACTGAATTAAAAAATTTAAAAAATAATCGTACGATAGAATCTGGTAGTGCTAGATCGGAAGATAATAGCAGAATAAAAACTGGTTTTGACAATTTGGGTAGAAAAATCGCAGGAAGACCTACACAATCAGCACCACCATCTATAGAAACCCAATTATCAACTTTACAAAACCAATTATCAAATATTGAAAATCAAGTAGACAATAATTTGAATCAACCACACGTATTAAATATTGCGGATTATACATTGGAATACTTTGTTCCTGGTAATACCCCTTTTTTCTCATATACGAATACAAATGATAATGCTTATTATATCGTTTTTGGAATGGATAATGCTATTTTTGTTAATCCTGATGTTATACAAAACTTACAATCAGTTATATCCCCATATTACACTAATCCAACCTACAGTAATACTGTAGTATCGCCTAATATTACTGCGAATATTTATCCATTGTTTTTAAATCAAACTGGAGGGACTAATTTATTAACTACAAATTTATCAGATGAAATTTATATTGATTGTCAACCAACTGGAAGTTCAACTCAACAAACGAATGTAACTACATCAACAACAGCACCAACAACACTCCAAACAAGCAGTGCTATGTTTTTCATATATGTTATATTTTTTCTTTTTGTATTATTTTTAATTTATGTATTATTCGCATTTATTTCACATCCAGACAAAAAAAACTTTTCAGTCGGTAATATTAAAAATCCTTTTGTGTGAAAATTATCCTCTTTAGATTGATTAAAATATCATTGTATATTAAGCAAGAATATACAATTATATACAATCTATACAAATTATAAAACACATGGTTCAACATTCAAAAAAACATACGTATAGAACAACCCGCAAAAAAAACCATATAACACATCATAATAAAACCAAAAAACACCCCTATAAACACCCATATAAACACCCCAAAAACAAACTAAAAGATGATTTTTATACAACAATAAACAAAAACTGGTTACATATGCACAAATATGTATATCATTCAGCAAAAAGAGATGATATTAACCGGTTTAGTTTATTGCAAGAAAAAGTAGATAGACAAATCAATCAAATTATCAAAAAAATATGCAGATCACGGTCACACTCTTCCACACCTTTATCGAATATCAAAAAAATACATGACGCAGTTATTCATACACAGCCTTTAACGGTTGAATCAAGACTCAATGAATATTTATTTCAACTAAATAATTATATTAAAAAAGGTAACGAGTATTCTCGAATACACAACAACAACAACAACCACAACAACCACAACAACCAGAACCATTCTAAATACGAAACAGAATACTATCATTTTTTAGCATGGATGACACAAAATCAATTTCCTATGTTTATAAAATGGTATGTTGATCCTGATCTTAAAAACACTTCGAAATATACATCTTATATTAATAGTTATGGATTCACTTACAGCCTAAAAAAAATGTATGTTAGTAAAAATAAGCATGATATAAGAGAGGTTGCAAATTATAAAAAAATATATATCGAATTTGTGAATTTACTTTTTAATTTTGTATTAGGTGAAAATAATTGTTACAACGGAGAAGATATTTATAATATTGAAAAAAATATGGCAAAATACTTATACGATGATGACATGAAGATAACATTTGAAACTAGTTATAATAAATTTTCGGTCACTGAGTTAAATAGTAAATTTCATTTCAATATGAACAAATACATAGATAGTTTAGTTCAGAACACACATATATATGTAAATAACCACAAACATGAGAGATTCATTGTTATCAATAACGTAAAATATATGAAATATGTATTTAATGAAATGTATCATAATTGGCATACCAAAGAATGGCATGGATATTTTATATTTAAAATAATATGTACTGCAATTCCTTATCATAAAGAATTATGTGAAATTTACACTGTTTTTATGAATAGTATAAATAATATGAATAAACCTAGTAAGCACGACAAATCACCTAGACATGACACATTAGTGGAGAATTCTTATGATACCCACCCTATGGTAAATTTATTTCGTAAAACATGCAATGCAGAAAAAGTAGCTATTTCCAATATTTTGGATATAATGAACATGGAAATAAATAAATTGTATATAAAATACTACAGTCATGATAAAGAAATTGCATTTGTGAAAAAAATTATGGAATCCATAAAAAACGTGTTTCGTAAAAGAATAGTTAGAAATACATGGTTATCGTCGAATACAATTAAACACATATTACAAAAATTGGATAAAATAAATATAGTGATAGGAACCAAACCAAAATGGGATCCAGATCCAGACTGTGATTTTACGAATGACGATTCCTATGGAAATTATCAAAAATACGAAAATTGGATCGTTGCACAAAAAATTCAAAAGTATTTTTATGATGGTAAAGAAAATATACTAGAAAAATACAAGGATAAATGGAACAGAAATCACGGTTTAAATACCTATTCGGTAAATGCTTGTTTTAATTTTGACACAAACGAACTCTTTATTCCCAATGCTATTTTACAACCACCGTTTATAGACATCAACAAATCAATGACTTATAATTATGCGAATGTATGTACGCTTATAGGACACGAATTAATGCATGCATTTGACGATCAAGGACATAAGTATGATGAAAACGGTAATTTTGGTGGTTCAGGATGGTGGTCACCTGAAGACATAAAGAAATATCAGGAAAAACAAGATAAACTAATTCATTTTTATGAAAATGTCGCCAAAAAAGACCATATTGTTGTCAGTGCAAATATTACCATTGGAGAGAACATAGCTGATATTGGTGGATTTCTAATAGCAGAAGAAGCATTGGTGGATCATTTGGTTGAAAACAAAATATACGGAGAGAAACAAAATATTTATTTAATGGAATTTTATAAATATTATGCGCAATACTGGCAGTCGATCAAAAAACCTGAATTGTATAAAAATATGAATTTATTGAATCCACATTCAATAGCCAAATATCGTGTTAATTGTGTATTAGTAACATCCGAACGGTTTAATAAGATCTATGACATCAAAAAAAATGATAAAATGTATTTGAATCATTTTGAAGAATACCATATTTGGTAATGTTACCATCAATTTTTGAATTTCATTTGTTTTAGATTGTTTATATATTTTGTTTTATTGATATTGTTACTAATTACACCCGTTAATAACAACCCGTAATAGCTCTGTCTTTGGGGTTGAACAATTGGATAATTACCTTCAACCAAATAACCTAATTGGGAATTATTCGTTCCACGTCTATAAAATGTAGTTGCTTTTTTACTTGTGTCATTATATTTTATGTGAATATTATATTTTTTTACTATTTTTTGATTTTTTACTTTTTATAGTCGTAGTCATTTTTTCCTAGTATATCGTTTTGATTGTTAATAAAATTTGATCTGTATTTTTGTCTTCTTATTACATTACGTTTTTTTATATGCATTCTATTTATTACTTTATGTTTATTTCTATATTTGTAATTTTCATCGGATGCATATATAGGTGTTAATTCATAAATACCGCTGAATATTTCGCTATATACGTATTTTACAGCGTAATTCGTAAATTGATTATATTTTGTGCTATCGTAGTTTATCAATGCTTTACGTAATCCTATATAAGCATATAGTTTTAATTCGTCTATTTGTATTTGTCCGCATTTTTCCCAATGATTATTTTTTATCAAATGAACCATTGAAAATGCCCATTCCTCATAACAGTTATATATAATATTTTTAACTTTATTACGTAACTCAGGTGTAGAATCATTGTGGTTTAAAATAAAATTTATATTTTTCCATTCAATAGTAGATAAATATAAATTTTCGGATGGTAGTTTTTCTTGTGATTGCAGTAATTTTTGATACAATGATTCTGGAGTAATTGGATCAAATGACATTTTTATACTAGTTTTATATGAAGTACAAAAACAATGGATATTCCATGTAAATAACGTGGTGATAAATATGATTATAATAAAATTATTATGAGTTTTCATTGTTGGTGCTGCCGTATTGTTGGTGTCTTACAGTTCTAATATGAAATATAAATCAATTTTATATAAAATTACTTACTAACCAATATTGCACCAATAAATATGAGAACTAATCCTAATATTGTATAGAAATTCCATTTTCGCTTTAAAATACAAATGCTTAAAATTGTTAGTAAAATCATTGGAAATACTTTCGCACATAAATTAACAACAATTGGGTCGTATTTTTTAAATGCCATTCTATAAATAAAAATTAAAAAAATGATAGTAAAAACAATTGCAAATATTAAATGTAAAGTGTTATTAAACCTACCGTATAAATCCATAAAAAATATAAATAAAGCACCGCTGATTATTGTAAATAAAACTTCTAATGATAAAAATTTTTGTAGTACGCTCATTTGGTATTTGGTATAATATTTGTTTTAATATTTGTTATAATATATAATATTATAATATAATAAAAAAAAATTAACATTTATTTATATAACAAAGAAACGAACCATTAAAACATTAAATATGAATAATATGGAAGATATATCATGGAAATTAATAGATATTTATTTTAAAGATAATCCAAATAATCTAGTACAACATCATTTAGAGTCGTATAATTACTTTTTTCAATACGGTATTAAAAACATTATTCGAGAGAATAATCCTATAAGATATATAGAACGAGAAAATTCTTCAAACCCTTCAGATAATGAAACTCGTAACGAATTGCTCTTATATTTAGGTGGTAAATCTGGAAACAAAATATATTTTGGTAAACCTATTATATATGATGATAATAATGTTCATTTTATGTACCCTAATGATGCTAGATTAAGAAATATGACATATGGAATAACAATACATTATGATGTCGATGTTGATGTAATATCTTATGAACAAGCAATAGACACACAGACTAAAACAGAAATAATGGAAAAAAAGACTACGTCTATCACTCTTGAAAAAATATATTTGGGTAAATTTCCAATTATGCTTCAATCTGATCTATGTATTTTAAAATCGCTCTCTCCAGAAGTCCGTTTTAATATGGGTGAATGCCGAAATGATTACGGTGGTTATTTTATTATTGATGGCAAAGAGAAGGTGATTATCCCGCAAGAAAAATTCGCGGATAATATGATTTATATAAGACAAAATAAAGCTGATGATTTATATAGTCATTCCGCAGAAATAAGAACCGTTTCTGAAGATGCATCAAAACCTATCAGAACTATGGCGGTCAAAATAGTAGCACCAACATCCGTTCTCTCCAACAATCAAATTGTAGTCTTGGTTCCAAACGTTAAAAAACCAGTTCCACTTTTTATATTGATGCGTGCATTGGGTGTTGTTTCCGATAAAGATGTAATAGAGACATGTTTGTTGGATATGAAAAAATATGAATCTTACATTGATTTGTTTATTCCATCGATACATGATGCTGGAAAAATATTCAATCAACAGACAGCCTTAGAATACATTGCTACATTTACAAAGCGGAGATCAATAAATGGTGTATTAGAGATTCTCATTAATTATTTTTTACCCAATGTTGGAGAGACAAATTTCCTAGATAAGGCATATTTTTTGGGAAACATGGTTAAACGATTACTTGCTGTTTATAGTAAAGAAGATAAACCAACAGATAGAGATAATTTTCAATTCAAACGAGTTGAAACGACCGGTGTGTTATTATATGATTTATTCCGTGAATATTTTTTAGTGCAAAAGAGAGCAATTAGTTTAGCAATAGATAGTGAATATTATTATCATTCTGGTAAATATCGTAACAATTTTATGGGTTTAATAAAATTGAATCACCGTGAATTTTTTAAAGATAGGAGTGTAGAGTCTGGATTTAAAAGAGCATTCAAAGGGAATTGGGGGTCGTTGGAATATACCAGAAAAGTAGGTATTGTACAAGATTTAAATCGATTAAGTTGGTATACATTTATTTCTAGTTTGAGAAAATTGAATTTACCGCTAGATTCAAGCGCAAAAGTAGTAGGTCCGCGTTTATTGAATACATCTCAATGGGGATTTATTGATCCAGTGGATACACCCGATGGTGGAAACATTGGATTACATAAACATCTTGCTTTATCGACATATATATCAATAGGATATTCTTCGATACCTTTAATAAAATGGTTACGTGCGAATATTGCTATTCAATTATTACAAGAATCCAGTATGCAATATTTGGCGGACAATACAAAATTGTTTGTTAATGGTAGTTGGATAGGTGTTGTCGAAGATCCAGTAGAAGTGATAAAATTATTAAAATTATATAGGCGAAATGGTATTATTCCCACATTTACAAGTATTCGATTTGAATATTCCAAAAATGAGATTTATATTTTTACCGATTCAGGCAGATTAACCAGACCCATTTACTATATAGATGAAGATGAAAAACACAACAAAAAAGCTAGTTATAAAAGAGAACATATTATAAAACTACTAAATGAAGAAAAGGTGACCTGGAATAAAATCGTAGCAGGTTTTGGAGAGAAAAAAGATTCGGATTTTTATTTTAAGAACAATAAAATATATAATTTAAATGAGTTGTATGATGTTGGTGGGGATGTAACAGTCCAGGATAAAACAACAAATGGAACACTATATAAAAATCAGTCTCTCATCGATTACGTTGATACATCCGAAGAAGAAACCATGTTAATTGCTACAAAAGAAGAACAGCTTACCGCGAATTCCTATTATACAAACATAGAAATTGATTCTTCGTTGATACTGGGTGTAATGGGCAATCTAATTATTTATCCAGAAAACAATCCATATCCAAGAGATGCGTTTTCATGTGGTCAAAGTAAACAAGCTGTTTCTGTTTATCATTCCAATTATCAAATGCGTATCGATAAAATGGGCGTGGTTTTAAATTACGGACAAGTTCCATTGGTAAAATCCAGATATTTGGAATATATTAATAATGAATCGCAACCATATGGTGTGAATGCGATTGTTGCTATTATGTCTTATACGGGTTATAATGTAGAGGATGCAATATTGATAAACGAAGGAGCAATCAAACGTGGCCTTTTTAATACTACCTATTATTCCATGTATGAGGCAAGTGAAGAAAGTACCAAAGTTTCCGGATCCATGGTAAATTCTTATTTTACTGAGATTGCAAATAAAAATGTAATAGGTATTAAACCAGGATATGATTATAGTTATTTGGATAAAACAGGATTGGTGAAGGAAAATACACCTATTAATGATAAAATCGTGTTGATTGGAAAAGTGATTGCTGGAAATGGTGTAACAACTGCACAAGCTCAAACACAAAACCCGGACCAAAAATACAATTATGGAGACGGGGAAGAAGAAATTCAAATTCAGGCACAATATCAGGATTCATCTGTAACAACAAAGAAGGGTCAATTAGGATTTGTAGATAAGTCGTTTATTACAGAAGGAGAAGAAGGGTTTCGATTGGCAAAGATTCGTATTCGCGAGGAGAGAATACCAGCAATAGGTGATAAAATGGCGAGTCGTAGTGGGCAAAAAGGCACGATAGGTCTCATTATTCCAGAAGAAGATATGCCTTTTACTGCGGATGGAATCCGTCCAGATTTAATTATTAATCCACACGCTATTCCAAGTCGTATGACAATTGGTCAATTAATTGAGAGTTTATTAGGGAAAGGATGCGCTCTTTATGGTGGATATGGAGATTGCACTGCTTTTAAGACAAAGGGTCCCAATACAAAATTATACGGATCTATGTTAGTTAATGCGGGTTATCATTCTACTGGAAATCAATTGTTATATAATGGAATGACAGGAGAACAATTACAAGCTGATATTTATATAGGTCCAACTTATTATATGCGTTTAAAACACATGGTAAAAGACAAAATCAATTATCGCGCACGTGGTCCAAGAACACTTTTAACGCGTCAAACAGTACAAGGAAGAGCAAATGATGGTGGGTTACGTATAGGTGAAATGGAACGTGATGGTGTTATTGCACATGGAGCATCACACTTTTTACAAGAATCGTTTTTGGTGAGAGGTGATGAATATTTCATGGCTGTTTGTAATAAAACGGGAGCAGTATCAATATATAACAAAAATAAAAACCTGTTTCTGAGTCCTTTTGCAGATGGTCCAATTCATTTTTACAATACAGTGGACGGAAAATTGAATATATCCAATGTTAGTAAATTTGGACGTTCGTTTAGTATTTTGAGAATACCTTATTCATTAAAATTATTAATACAAGAATTGCAAGTTATGAATATACAAATGCGAATAATTACAGATGATAATGTTGATCAATTGATGTCAATGTCTTATTCTAAAAATATAATGGAACTCACTAAAAATGTAGATGTATTGAAAGATTTTACTTATGGTGATGACAACAACGAAATGGATAAAAAAACAGACAATACAAGAGAGAAAGAAACTAATAAAGTGAATGATTTTATTAAAAATTATATTAATTATATGAATACGAAAATTAGGAATAATGAAAACAAACTTTATAACAAAGAACAATTGAAAAATCTAAATGAAGAAGAGTCGAGTTCGTTTGAAGTTGTTTATCCTGAAACTCCCGAATCGGAGTCGGAGACTGGTGAAAATGTGGAAAATCTAGCAATAGCAGGTCCAACAACTCCAGATGAGGCACCTCCTACAAATATGAATATAAATGGTCCAAGAACACCGTCTGATTCGCCACCTCCATCAACATCAACAACATCAACATCAACAACAACAAATGAACCTGAAATCGATTTTGGAACAAAAGAATATAATGATTTTTATCAATCATTGCCTATCAAGAGCAAAAAAATGATATTGGATTTGCCACCGAAAGATAGATTATGGATATTGAAAAAGACAAAATTGTTAAAAGAGAGAAAAATGATGGAAGAAGCCCAGCAAAACCAACAAGAAGAACAAAATCAACAAGAAGAACAAAACACGGAACCAGAGAAAAAGAGCCTGTTAGAATATAGTGAAGACAAGCCAGAAGAAGAATCTAGCACGGAATCATCCAATGAAAATATAAATGTGGAAATAAAAGCAGATAGTAACGATTCATCATCATCTAACAATGGTGTTAAAAAAATAGTGTTTTAATTTTATAAAAATACATAAATAAATAATAACATTGTACAATATTATTATTTATGGGAGTTAGGTCTTAATGAGATTCGAACTCATGATACAGCATTCAAAGTGCCGTGTGCTAACCGCTACACTATAAGACCATAATTGAGTAATGTATATTACTGAATGTATTACACAAAAAATCTTTATATTATTTTATATAAAAATACATATACATATACAATTTTTATTTTAAAATTGAATTAAAAAGATTTGATTGTAATATATATAAATCAGAATCAATAACACATATCAAAATCAAAATCAAAATAAAATGGCTACGCAAAATACGACAGCTGGTATTATTACATTAATATACAAATCTAGAAAAAATGTATTGGATTTACTAGGAAGACAAGGATATAATGTAAGTGATTATAGCAATTTTACAGTTACAGAAGTGAATGCAATGTATCAAAATAAGCAGTTGGATATGTTGTTAGAAAAAACAACAGAAGATCCGAAAACTAAACTTAAACACAAAATTTACATACGATATTATTTAGCAAAAAATTTACGACCACAAAACATTCAAGAAATGATAGATGATTTATTTCAGTTGGATGAAGTTTTAACAAAGAATGACACATTATTGATTATTAGTAAAGATGAAATGAACGATACATTAACTAATTTGATGAAACATATTTGGGAAACTGATAAGTTGTTTATTATTATACAGAACATTAAACGACTGCAATATGTTATTTTAGATAATATTTTAGTTCCAAAACATAGAATTATGGAGGAAGATGAAGCAATAAAAATAAAAGAAAAATATAATTGTTCTGATGCAGATTTACCTGAAATATCTAGATTTGATCCAGTTGCACAAGCAATATGTATTCGTCCAGGTCAAATTTGTGAAATAATCCGTCCTAGTAAGACTGCAATAACGTCATATTATTATAGAATATGTGTTTGAAAAAGTGTCAAAAGCCCTAACCCAAACCCCAAAACCCATAACCCCGAAACTCAAAAAAGTGTAATCTATTAGTAAAATAAAAATAAAAATATATTATAAGATAGTAGATAATAAGATACATAACAAGGAAATATGGCTTTAATGAATAATAATATAAATAACATGGATGATATGAAGGGTCTAGAAATAAATAATTTATTAACATCTTTTAATTCAGGTGATTCAAATAATAATGAAATTCGATTGATAGACAAGAATACGAAAAAAAAAATTAAATTAAAGCCTAATAAATACAAAGAGTATAAAGACATATTCCGTGTATTAGAAAGTGAATTTAATGAAAATTTGGGAAACTTAGAATGGTATTCTATTGCATTTTACACATTTCCTGATTATGCAGATTATGCTAATAATTATTATAGAATTATAAATACATTGGATAGGATTTTAAATGAGATGAAATTAATAGGTCTTGATATTCAAAAAAATATCGATTATTTAAATGAAATATCTCGAATATTAAATATTGAATTGGATATTTATCGAAAAGAAAATAAACGATTGGAAAATAAAGTTGAAAATGTGGAAACTGTTGATAGTACATCACAAGAATTAATTAATGATTACACTGATCTATATAAGAACCAGCGATCATTCAATATAGGTATGGTTATTACCTTCATAATCGCTATTTTTATTATGAGAAGAATATTTTCAAGCAAGTCAAATAATGTACAACCATCATCATCATCATCATCATCATCATCATAATCTTATGATAAATTTGAAAAATAAGTAGAATTATATGATTTTTTTGCAATTCAAAAATATTTAGAATTTACATATTTATTTTATTTTATTTTACAATAGTAAAATGAATCTAACATATTTAAATTTGATGTATTTTTTATATTATCAAAAATTTAGATTTTTATATAATGATGTGCAATCAAAAAAACCAATTCAATCACCTGTGTTATCTTTATATCCTCATCTATATAATTTAAAACTACCAACCCCATATTATAGCGATAATATCATTATGAAAACACAAGTAAATACTAACGTAAATACACACGTAAATACATATGTAAATAAATATATAAAAAATAAATTATTATAAACAATCACAATAATTTAATATATTAATAATATATTATATTAAAAAATGAATATTAATAATGTAAATGCCGAAATAAATTCAAATACTTTATATTTAGAAACGTTACAACAACAATTTAATACGACATTATTAAATTATAATAGTACATACACAGATTATTTAAATTCGTTACCCACATTTACAGACCCATCTGGTTTAGTTAGAGCTTATGACGTAAGTAATGTTGAATATATTTTTCTTCAAGGAAGAATGATAATTTCAACAACAGGACAATTAATTTCAATAACGGATTTATCTAATTCTGATATTTCTGGATGTCAAGCAGTATGTCAATCTTTATCCAATTGTACAGGTGCAACATTTGATTCACGTAATGGTAAATGTATGTCTTATTCAGGTGATTATACATTATCAAATGGTGGTTCAACTACAAATTCATATACCGCTATAATTCCTATTTCAAATCAACTATTAATGCAATTGAAAAGTTATAACGCTCAATTGAAAAATTTAAATAGTCAAATTTTATCAACACTTAAAAACACTCAACCAGTTTTAGATGAAGAAATACAAATGAACAACATAGCTCAATTAAGAGCCATTGGTTTTAAAGAAAAACTATTAGCAGAAGAATTAGATATAATAAGATTATTGGAAGAACAAGAAAAATATTCCCAAGATAAAAATGATACATATAAGGTTGTAAATAGTTATTATACGCAATATAAAATATCCGTTTTTATCATTTTAATATTACTTGTATTATCATTGGTTATTTTTTCAGGTGTAAAACCAAAAATGTTTATAATTACAATAATATTAAGCATGTTTTTTATATTTAAATTTAATATTTTGTACATAATTTTGGTAGTAGTTTTATTTAAATTATACAAATTAAATGCAAATAATAAAGTGACAAAAATGCCTTTTCCTACTAAAACTTCAAATTAAATTAAACATTCTTTTATTGAAAATTTTAGTATATGATTATATTAGTACAACTATATAATCATATATTTCATATGTTTGAAAATTATGCCAATATTAATAATTCTTACGGTTCAACTTATGGAATATCACCACAAGAAAAGAAATATTTAAAAAAAGTCAAAAAACAAAATACACTGAATAAATATGGATTGTCTAGTTTTAGCAATAGCACTATTAATAATAATATTGGTGGGTTGATTTCAAATTCAAACATAGAAGCATTTGGATCAATGAATCAAACACAATTTTTACCAACTTCGCAAAATCTAACTATGGACAGTCCACAGACTTTATCAGGACTGAATTTTGGATATAGTGCTCCTAATCCATATCATTCTAATTCATCGAATACCCAGACTGTCACTTCACAGCAAATAAAAAATCAAATACAAGCAGCATTGAATAATCAAAATACAAATCCCAAAAACCCGTCTAACAATTTAACTACATATACAAAACAATCCGAAGCGGTTATATTACAAAATGAATTAACTGCTTCTGAAATAGGTAAATTAAAGGATTTAACAGCTCATTACAATAACTTGATAAATCAATATAATAAAGTACAGTCTACTCTTATCAGCAATGCTGATAATCAAGTATTAAGTATGAATTCAAGTACCAATCCATATTTGGGACAGAATTTAGAAATTTCAGGTGGTCAAGTTTATTATATTACTCATTCTGGTACTGCTCAACCATATGAAATTTCACCGACACAAGTATCAAATTCATCATCATCTGAATATGGACTTATCAATGCATATTCACAAATTACAAATACACCAACCAATGTAAACAGTACCAGTGCTATAAATGCGACTGTTTATGATAGTGAGGGTACTAGCTATATTAATACAAGTCCTGCTATGGAAATAGGTAATACTAAATATCAATGGTATTCGTCTGGTTATGAAGGTACAAATGTCTATGCAAATAATTCAAAACATTTATCATTTACGGATGCTTCTTATGTTGGTTGTTATAATACAACTATATCATCAACCCAACAACAACCATTAATGTCTCTAGCGCCTGGTTCGCAAACTGATAATTATACTTTTCGCACATGTCAACAAGTAGCATATGATAGTGGTTCTCAATTTTTTAGTTTTAATACATCAAGTCCTACTAGTCAAACAGGTGCTTGTTATATATCTAATTCTCAGGCTAATATCAATACTATGACTAGTCAATGTCCTGCAGTAAATTATACTTATACAAAATTATGGAGTACGAATATTACACCAGTCAGTGGAAGTGATATGTCTGGTAATTATATGAGCTTAGATCCAGCCGGAAATGTAGTAATATATAATAGCTCTAATATTGCAATATGGTCATCAGATAGTAGTAATAATTCTTTATCAGTGACTAATTATAGAGGTTGTTATCAAAGTAGTGTTACAGATCCTGTTACAAATATGGTAGATAAGTATGAAGCAATTGGTACTAAAGATGTAACAAATTGTTCAAGTCCTTGGTATGCTCCTTGGCAACAGATTTGTCAAACACAACCAGAAACAGTATATGGCTTGGTGCCTGTATCCACAACAGAACAAGTAACAGTACCAACAATGCAAGATGTAACTAATTCCTCTAATAATACGTGGGAAACATGTTACCAATATGCATATAATAATGGTAACTCTTATTTTGGTGTAAATAATTTCAATCCAGCAAATGGTACAAGTAATTGTTTAGTATCCAATGTTCTAGTTGGTGGGGGTCTTCCAAATAGTTGTTCATTGCAAGATCAATTGTATTATGGAGGTAACGGAACAAATGCTGTGTATTCAGTATCAGGAGAGCCCTTAAATGCTTTTTTAACAATTCAAGATAATGGTATGGTTAGTGCATTTACAGGAACTACTTTACAAGATCAACAAAATGTTACATGGCAATTAAATATGACAGGGCAAGTACAACAGTCAAATTGTCAAACAATTACGGATGCAAGTTATGCTGGATATATGCAAACAGGACAATGGTTATATGAAGGAGACATATTTAGTTCGCATAGTGGGATGATGTGGTTCACTATGCAAGGAGGCAATCTAGTATTATACACGTCCTCCAATACTCCAAAATGTTATCAAATGACAACGCAAAACAATAAAACATATTATACTGGTGACATTTCAATGAATGCGTTGTATCAATCAACAATTACTGTTCCTAATCAAACCGAATATTTAGGTAATATTGGATATGTAGATAAAAATTCGATTTTATATCAATATCCGCAAAATCTAGTAGGTCAAGGAAATACATTTACCTATATGGGTAATTATGATTCAAGTGGTACGCCAATAACAGATCCTTCTAACGGATCTATTTATTGGACAGGATTCGATTTATCAGGTGCAATGCAAAAATGCATTAATACACCAAATTGCAATGCATTTATTAGTTTAACAACAAATAATGGAAATATGGTTTTTAAATTTATGGAAACCGCGTTTGCTACGCCTACGTATTCACAATCATCATCGAATTATCTACCTAGATTCCCTAATCCAAATGCTCAATTTTTCCTTCGTAATCCAACAGTAAATAATTCATCTTATTGTAATAAATCAATTACAGGTATTAATACTGGTTTATATAGTAATTATCAAACAAACGGACAAACAAACGGACAAATGAATACAAATATGCAATGTGTTCAAATAACTACTACAGATCCACAATTAAATGCTTTGGGACAACAAATTAATAATTTATCAAGTCAAATAACTACAATGCAAAACAATTTAATGAATAAAACTATGACAGTAAATCAACAAGAACAATTAAACGAAATTATTTTGGGACGTCAATTTAAAGAAATTGACGCTGTACAAGCAGTTCAAAAACAATCTAAACAAAATGCTGTTAATGCTCAAAATATTAAAAACGATTCTAATATTGTAGTGTTGCGAGAGAATCAAAGTTATACATTATGGAGTGTTTTAGCAATTAGTATAGCATTGATATCGATTCATGTCATACGTTAATTTCTTATCTGTATTGTTGTAATAACAATAACAATAACAATAACACCCAACAAATAATGATATTTTAAAAAATAAAATATCATGAATAATTAATATTTGCATAATATATCACATAATATTATAAAATATAAGAAAAAATATACATGTCATCAAATACAGTAAATACAACAACACAATTATTAAATAATGCAAATATGAATAGTTTGATTGATGCTGATTCATCTACCACTGCAAACATCACAACGTTACAAAATATAGAAACACAATTACAACAAAATTTAGAAATGGGTTTAGCACAAGGTAACCTTACAGAAACTGAAGTCAAAACAATAATTCAACAAATCAATTCAATTGCTTCTATGAGAATGAATTTATATGATTCACTTGGTAATTATAATCAATTTTATGAAACAAATTTGAAAATGGCAAATGATACTTTGTATCAACAAACACAAGTGTTGGATATTTTAGAAAGTAAATTAAATGATAATAGAAAAAAAATAATAGCATTAGCTGAAAACAAAAATAATAACATTCGTTTAGCCGAAATTAATAGTTACTACAGTGAAAAATACAAAGCACAAGCTCGTTTTATGAAAATTGTCATCATTTTAATATTACCAGTATTGATAAGTGCAATATTAGTTAAAAGAAATTTGATACCTTATGTAGTTTTTAAATATATTTCAGTCATTGTAGGTGTTATATCATTTTTCTTTTTAGTAAATCAATTATACTTTTTTTCTACAAGAAATAATATGGTTTATCAAGAAACTAACGTAAAATTTAATAATAACACCACAACTGCAACAACTACATTTGGTGATTCTAGTGGCAATGATGCTAGTGGAAATGATCCATGGTTTGTAAGTTATAATAACTCATCATCATCTAGTAGTTCTAATTTATGTAAAGGTCCTAGTTGCTGTTCGGGTGGTATGTCATTTAGTACTAAGTCGAATCAATGTACTACACCAACTGAATCATTTCAAACGTTAAGTCCTGCAACAACACCATCATTATCTTCTTTATCTTCGATAAATCAACTTCCACAACCAGTATTGGGTGATATTAATAAAACAGATAATCCTTTAATTAGTAGAGATTTGGATTATAACAACTATAAAAATATCACAAATAAAAATTCAAATAATACATCTAGTTGGGATACTATAATGTCATCGTTAGATCAGTTACTATCAAATAAAAAACCGGATTATACAATGGGAATGAATTCTCTATCTAGTTATAATTCATAGCTTTATTATGTAGAATACAATAATATAATTTATTATATTATTATATATAGTAGATATAACATATAATATAATAAATTATGAGTAATCTAACTGATTTAATTAATGCTTATAATCAAAATCCACAGGCAGTAACAAATGGCAATTATAATCCTAGTGGAACAATGCCATTATCAACAATATCTAGTCAAGTCTTTTCGCAATTTAATAATCTGGTTACAGCACAAACAAACGCTGCAATTTGTGATGCATCATGTCAATACGATGCTTCACTTAGTGCGTTATATAATGCTATGATAAACGCCTATGAAAATGAACAACAAGCACCAAGTAGATATGATCAAGCACAAGAAGCATATTATGCATTTTTAGGACAATCAACACCAAATAATTTTCAAGAACAGAAAAATATTGACAAATACAACGCTCTAAAGGAGCAATATATGATACGATTTGATGAAATATTTTATAAAAATAAACAGTTAAATGAAAATTATAATTCAATGTATATAAATACTAATAATAGTTATGAATTGTATTTGGATATTTTGAATAAAAATGAAAAATTAAAACAACAATTTAATATAACAGCTTCTAATATATTTACAAATGATCGTAAATCTATGTATGAAACCCAGGGGTTGAAAACAATTCAATTTCATGGTAAAATTCTCTTTATTTTTCATATTTTATTTGTCATTTTTTTCATTTTTGCAATTTTTTATTTTAAAACGTCATTATCTATTTACAAGAAAATATTTTTTATAATTTTGATTATACTACAACCCATGATATCTCGTTTCATTATGTTTATTCTAAATAAAATATACAATAATGTTAAACAATTATTACCAAAAAATGTTTATTTGACATTATAACCTAATTTTATTTTACACCTTTTTATCACGTTTCTTTGTTTTGTTTTTCTTGGTTACTTTGGTTACTTTGGTTACTTTGGTTACTTTGAATCTACTTTTTTTTATATCACGTGTTTTGGTTCTCGCAATTGTAAAATATGTCCATGGTTGTGATGGACGATCTTTCAAATAAGGACAGAAATTGTCATATTGAATATGTTTATTACAAAATTCTTTTTTTACAAATGGTGTTCCACATGAATTTCCAAAACGACCAAAAAATCCCATGAGTTCAGCATGTTTTGAATCTGTAACACAACCATCAACTGCGCCATGAGGATCAAATGGTTTTGCACCTTCACTCTGTGACATGTATTCTCTCGCATCCATATAATAATGAGCACAAACAGTTCTCGACGATGGATTATTTTTTTTATGTAAATAAACATCATAATGATCAGATATGATTTTTTTTGCCACCTCAATATTTATTTTACCTTTGTTTTCATCCATTAATTCAGTCAATCGAACTCGTCTTGCGCCTTGATGTCGTCGTATATCATAAAATCCATCATTTTTGCATTCTTTAATGCGAATGTTGGGATCATATGCAGCATTAAAGCCAATATAATATCCGTTTTTCGTTCTCTCCACGTTGTGAAAATTCATTCCTAATTCGAGTCGCATTATTTCATTGGTGTGAATATTTCCAAATAACCATGAGTTAGCATAATCCCCAGAATTCCCTTGTAACAATATTTTTACGTAATCATCTAATGTGTTACCATACTGCATAGCTTTTCTGATTCTACAACCAATTGATAGCATGTTTTTATATTTATTAAATCCTCCGATGGTCGTTTCAGTACCAACAATTCCTTTTGATGTAATAAAAAAATCGGTTCCACTCCATATAAAACATGGTGCTGTTTGCATTATAATACGATGACCTTTGTTTGGGTGAATATCCAAAACAACATTTAAATATTGACCATCAATAAAACCAGTGAAACTATTATGTGCGATTACAATTTTCCCGTCTTCAGTATAATCCCCACAAGCAATAAAAGCACTGCATTTTTCTTTGACATTTTCTGATATGTTGGGTTTGGAGTTGCCGGATTGATTGTTTTTTTGGGATGAGTACCAAGAATACCAATAGGGTATAGAATAATAAAAATTCCACGCGATAATTTCATCTACAGTAGTTTTTGTCCCAGCGTCATTGAGACCATTCGCAATTGCTTTCATTTCTTCATAAAATTCTGGAAAATGTTTTTTTGTTTTTTCTTTTATTGATTTATTCACATGTATGATGAACCATTCCCAAGTTTCTGCATAGGTTTGAAACATGTTGTATTGCAACATTTTTTGAATTTCTTTAAACTCAACAGCGCACATGTACCCATAAGCATAACCACGCTCTTTTGGTGATCCATAAATCGATATATATTTCCATCCATTCATATTATAAGATGCGCCATTTTTCATGACTTTGTTTGTTATATATAATTATATTTCTGTTATAATATAATTATATTATATTTGTTTGTAGATGGTTTATTGTATATGATATCCAATGGTAAATAAAAAAAACATATAATTCTTACCTTGTTTTTATATACATCAAATTCGTATGCTCTAATATCGAGAACGCATAAAACCACCTAAAACTATAAGAATGATTAGTAATATATTTTAATCTTCATATTCAATATCATTATTACCTGGATCTTGAGCTAATGTATCTGTGTCTGGATATAAAATTCGAACCCCATGCCAACCTGTACTTTTGCATTTTCCAAATTTCTTGTCCATATACTCATATAATTCAACGCCTTTTGGCATTTTACGGTAACCTTGTGATTCCTTAAACCAACTAGTAAATTCTTGTGTTAATTCCTTCTTTTTTATTTTATCATTTGGATCACCTGTAAAAACAACCATCTCACTAACAAATCCAGAAATGTGATCTTGACCTTGACGATATTTGTCCATAGAAGCCATAACAACTGAACAATCTTTTACAACACCTTGCGTCTCTAATGCTCTTTTTACTAACATACTAGCAAATACAGGAGCCCAATTAGGTAATTTCTCTTTTAAATACTTGTCTTTTGGGAAAACATATTTTGTATCATCCGCGACAATTTCATCATCAGCTTTGAATTTTGACATGAAATCACATATACGAATTCTTCTCCATGTACCATCATCATTACTATTAATTTCAAATAGGTTATTTGTGCAAACAACTAAATTAAACTGTGGTATAAATGTTTCACTTTCCGCATAAAGAGCACGAGCTTGAATCGGATCTGAACCTGTTAATTCTTTCATAACGCCTTCATTTATTTTTGAATCTTTGGATGGTTCTTGCATTACAGCGTATCTTACACCTTTCAACGCTATCACTTCTGATGAAGTTCCTCCTATATTATTTCTATCTCTTGTTACCAATGTAATTGGAACGGTTCCTTTATACTCACCCAAAGTATGTCCCATAAATTCTGTTAATAGTGATTTTCCATTACTTCCACTGCCTCTGTAAATATTAAATGTTTGATTCAAATTTTCACCAATTAAACAAGATGCTAGATGTTCCCACATGTAAGTGTTTAATTCTTCCACTGGAAATAATTGTTTCATAAATTCAGTAATTTCTGTCACTATTTTAGAGTGATATTTGTTTGTCATGTCAATTGGTTCGTATGGAATATTGGTAGATTTTGTAATATAATCTTGTGGATTGCCATCTCTGAAAACCTTATTCTTAAAATCCATTACGCCATTTGAGAAACACATTAAATATTTGTTTGCATCCATATTTTTATTAAAATGTTTATCATAAAATATGGGTGTCGCCTCACGAATAACATTACCTTTAGCACCACTGCTCTTTAATTTGACACATGCAACACAACACGCAGATATTTGAGATTGAAAATGTTTGTATAAATCATCCGTTTCTGTATATTTTTGTAATTCTCTCAATGCAACGTCGCGTTTTGCTTGATACAAATTAAACATATCGGTTGATATCGACATACGCAATGTATCACCTTTATCGATTTCCCATCTGTGATTATCAAAAGTGTACCATACGGAATGTTTAATATCGGAACATATGAATTTATCTTTATTTAATTCATATAAAATCATTGCGAAATCCCAATCTGTTAATGTGTTAAGAGATTCTTCGACTAAATAAGACATGGTGCTGTTTCTTGCTTTAACGAATTCATCATGAGCATCCTGTTTTGCCCAATACATAATTGATTTACGAGTAAGACCACTATTTTTTGTATTAAAATAGCTTTTCCATTTGTTGTATAAATCAGGAATTGTATCATAATCAAAATCACTTGATTTACTTCGCAACATGACCCATGATAAAAACAACCTTTCATCTGTATCTTTTAATGCGAATGCAACTTGTCTATTTAATAAATGAGATCCGGGTTCATAATATTTTTCTGGTAATAATTGAGTATATACATGTGTTTCACGAATATAATATTCACCCGAATTGAGTGCATTCATAATTTTATCCACTGCTCTTGTTAATGTTTCTTTATCACAAATATCCGATAATTTAATCGTTTCGCCTTCATCTTCATTTAATAATCTGACTTTTGTAGTTTTTTTAGTAGTCTTTTTTTGTTCATTGTTGTTTTCCACAGTACAACGCTTATTATATTCTTCGATTATATTTGGATGAACTTCAAACGATGGATGTTCATCATTTTGGGCTGATAATTTGTATAAATTATCCACTTGTAAAATATCAAAATCAGATACTTTTTCTTCAATCATCATAAATTCTCCATCCGCCTTATCTACTTCTATTTTGAAAATTTGTGTTAATTCATATGCTTCATTACCAGGTTTTCTAGATCCATATAATTGCCAATTTGTTCCGCCTTTACTAATACCTTCATCCAATACTCCTTCCCAAGTATTTATAATAGGTAAATTTTTGCAAACATCAGGAATACGTTTTAATATTTTTTCTCTCAAAATCGTCTGCATAATATTATCCATTTTAACACTTATAATTATATGAATTCCATCCTTTGTTGCGTTTTTATCTGTCTCTGTATTTACATTTGGTTTTTCCATAATATACACGTAAAATGGTTTGTCATGTGTAAATGTATATAATTCTTTCATTTCGTCTAAATATAATAATACAATGTTTTTTTTATCTTCTTTTGAATGTTGTCTACTAACTATATCTTTATTATAACGAAAATCCATATCAACCAGTAATGGTCCGTTTTTAATTAATTGTTTTTCCGTAAGATATTCTTTTTTTTTATTTACAAATACATGTTGGGTATAAATAGAAAGGAAAGTTTTCAATTCTTCTTTTGAAATCACAAACGATCCAGGATATATATTCATGTCTATATTTGGCATTCTTGTGTGTGTAAAAGGTTTATCATTTAAATCTTGATTTTTTGTATTATGTTGAGACATGTAATCATTGTATTTTTTATCATTGTAACTGTTGGTAATGGTGTGATTCATTTTTTTCGACATTTATAATACTTTGTGTAATACAAATTATATATATGTATTTTAGTATTATATTATTACAACATATATTTCTATTTCATTTTTTTTATATAATACAAAATATAAAAATGGATAAATATATATTATCCGTTTTTTATTTATTTTTAGACGTAAAATGGTTTATAAAATAAAAATTGATTTAATATTCGAATAGAATAAAATACAATCAACTACAACAACTACTAGTACTACTAATAATAATACTAATACTAATACTAATACTATTATCAATATGGGACAATATTTATCAGGATTGAAAAATAAATATGATAATGAAAACTTTAAAAATAATGCATGTTTTATTTGCAAAAAAAATGTTGAATTAGAAGAATTAATTACATGTGTTCGATGTAATATAAAATTACATGATAAGTGTGAAGAATCGATAAGAGGAGATAAACAGTCATTTTGTCGATGTCCTGCATGTGATAGAATAGGAAGTTTGGGATTCAAAAATATTCTATAAAAAATAAAAATATTCCATTATATAAAATAAATGGTAAAAACTCGTAGAAAAAATAAAAAAAATAAGACACATCGAATATACAAAAAAAAGGGAGGAAATCAAACAAAATCCAATTCAACAGACGAAAACAATTCAATTAGAACAAAAAAATGCATAAATACTTTTGTCAAAAATAAAAGTAAAAAATATTTAGAACAAATAAAAGCATTAAAAAAGATGCTAGAAAAAGAAGCTCGTTCAAAATTTAAAAACGATAAGACACAATTAAATGCATCTTTAAAACGAATCAAAGATTTTACTTCATTTACACCAGAAAAAAATAAATTTTTAGAAAATGCTGACGCAAAAATATATTGTAATATTGGTTGTAAAAATACAATCTTAGAATCTGGTGATAAATTACCGGAAAGATATTACAAAGACTACAAAAATAATAAAGAAATGATAAAGGTGTTTGAAGAACAAAGAAAAAAACTTTTTGGGGAAAAAACCGATGTATTGAAAGATAATTTTTATGAGAAATCTCCAAAAAAATATGTGAATGAAATTAAAAAAGAAGGTGCTATTTCTCTTTGTTTTCCAATGGGATTGAAAAAATAAATATTTTTTTTCTAGAAAAGACAAAAGACAAAATATAAAATAACAATATAAAAATATGAAACATATAATAATATATTTGAATTACATTGCAATTATATTTTAATACACAATGGCAAATATAAACAAAAATAACGAGTCATTAGTAATTTCAAAAGATACGATGAATCGTTTAATTAAAGATGTAAAAGAAATCATACAACATCCGCTTTGTGATAATGGTATTTTTTATTCACATGACGAAGAAAATATGTTAAAAGGTTATGCGATGATAATAGGTCCGTCTGACACACCTTATTTTGGCGGATATTATTTTTTTGAATTAAATTATCCGGTAAATTATCCATACTCACCTCCACACATTTTATATTGTACTAATGCAGAAAAAATCAGATTTAACCCTAATTTATATACAAATGGTAAAGTATGTTTATCGCTATTAAATACATGGAAAGGCGAACAATGGACGTCATGTCAAACAATTTCGACGATATTATTAACACTTTGTACAGTTTTAATAAAAAATCCGCTTTTGAATGAACCCGGAATTAAAAAAGATCATCACGATTTCGAAAAATACAATACAATTATTCAATATAAGAATATCGATATAGCGATTTTACAAATTCTACAAAAAAAAATGGGGGTATTTTTAGATAAATTTCAAGTATTTGATAGTGAAATCAAAGAAAACTTTAAAAAAAACGCAATTAAAATCCGTGATTATTTGGAAGAAAAAAAAACAACCGAACCAGTACCCCGCGTATTGACGACAGGTTTATATAATATGAATGTGAATATAGAATGGAATGAATTATATAACAAATTTATGATTTTGTACAATATGGAAATAAATTCAGATGTTGAAACGAAAAGACAATTGAAAAATAACAATAAGATAAAAAATTGAATTAAATAAATAAAAATATAATTATTATATATCACGTAAGTATAATAATTATTTATAACCAGCAAATACAAGTTAAATTTGAGAACATATAACATTACTATCAAAAATGCACTTCTGTTCGAATTGTAAAAATATGTATTATATAAAAATTGATGAAGATAATCCAAATAGTTTGTTGTACTACTGTAGAAATTGTGGTAACGAGGACAGTTTAATTACAGAGGATAATATTTGCGTTTCAAAAACTCAAATAAAAAAAGGTGAAAAATCATTTAGTCATTTTATCAATAAATATACAAAATTAGATCCAACATTACCTCGAGTAAATAATATTTTATGTCCAAATAAAGATTGTCCAACAAATACAAAAAATGAGCCTCGTGAAATTATTTATATTCGTTATGATGACCTAAACATCAATTACGTTTATTTATGTTCAACATGTGATACAACATGGAAAACAGAGGAACAAAATTAATAAACCCAGGTATTATATAACCTGTTTAAATAATTCAGGTCGATTTTTGACATCATTATACAATTTAAAATCATCAGCAAAATATGATTTAATAAAAAGAATATCATCGTCATCTAATTGAATATTTTCTTTATTGTTGCTTACGTTTATAATAGGGAGTTCTACTGGTTTGATTTTAATTTTTAATGTATTTAATAATTTATTTATTTTTTCATTTAAATTTTTTGAATATAAAATAACAATAATATTTGCATAATTTGTATTATTAATCCAGTTTGTAATGGGTTCAAAATGTTGATTCCATGTAAAACTCTGATATAAATCTCCATGTTGTTTATTTCTAATCAGCCGTATAAAATCTTTAATAGTATACTGATTGTAATTTTGCAAAAACACGCTATTTCTTTTAAATTTATCTATATCGAGAGAACCGTATTTCCAATATTTATACATGGATATAAAACGATCGATAGGATCTCTTATTATAATAATAGGGTTGTTATTGTTTGTACATTTATTATCATGTCCTCTTCCCTTTATGAATTTTGAATAATTTTCTTCAAAAAATCTCTCACATGCTGTTCCACCTGTTTTTGTTGGGTGAATAAATGTGTATATCACATTTTTATTTACGTTTATGTTGTTATAAAAAAAATTATAATAAACAAATAGGATTAACAATATAATTAGTATAGATATTAATATAATTGCATTTTTTATTTTATATATCATTATAATCTAAATTAATAAAAATAAAATTGAATATAATATAAATATATTTAAAATAAATAAATACAATATATCTATATTATATTATAAGAATATCATAATATGGATCCAAATAAAGAAATAGATGATTTGGAAGAACCAGAAGAAAATAACGATGAAGATTTTGAACCAGAATTAGATGATAGTGATCTTGATGATGCTGATGATATTGTTAATAATAACGAGAATGATGACGAAGCAGTTGATAATGAAGTTGTAGAAGATACAGATGATGATAATACTTCTATTATTGGAGATGGAGATGGAGATAATAGTGATAGTGATAGTGATAATGATAGTGGTGATAATGATGAAGAAAATACATTAGAAGATAGTATAGTAAAAAACACGGACAATAAAAAATCAAAATCGAAAACAGCAAAACCAAATATACAGATGAATACACAATATAGTAGTGATTATGATAGTGAGGAAGAAGATGATGACGACGATGAAAATTATTTACAAAAATTCAGTAGAGAAATAAATAAACAATATATTGAAAAAGAACATCCAGAATGTGTATTTCATAATTATAATGAAATATCAACACTTTCCAAAATAACTAGGGATAAAAACAACAATATAATAGATCCATTACATAGAACGATTCCATTTTTAACAAAATATGAAAAAACCAGAATAATAGGACAAAGAGCAAAACAAATAAACTCAGGTGCAAAACCATTTGTTAATGTTCCACAACATATTATAGATGGATATATTATTGCAGAATTAGAATTGAAACAGAAGAAAATACCGTTTATCATTAAACGACCTATTCCAGGTGGTGGTTCAGAATATTGGAATGTGAAGGATTTAGAATTGATTTAATCACGCAATGTTACCATTATCTTTCATGAATAAAGGAATAAATAATTCAGGGTCATTGTTATAATTATAATATAAATCATTAAAAAAATACTCATTATAAAAAAAATCATACGATTTGTTTATTTGAAATAGGGTCATGTTTTCTATTTTTCCCATTGTAGTATTATTTTTCAATAATGCTATTTTTTTTACTTCATTTGATATGATAATGACATTGTATAATAAAAACCCACTATAGATAAATGCAAATATAAAAGTATATACCATATTTTATATGATATATAGTAACCGTAAAATACTTTTAAATATTTTATTTTTATTCTATTATATGGTATCACTTTGAATACCATATTTATTATAAACATAGATAATGCTCAATATGATTTTTTTTGTTATCGACTCGTATTCTTTAAATCTACAATGTTCATTCGAATCATTGTTTTTATAAAAAGATAATTCGTCAGTCCTAGTAGCAAAATAACTTAATAAATCGATAATTTCAAAAATATAATCCTTGTATTTTTCTTCTTCTGGTTTCATGAAACGATAATTCAATATCATATAGTCACAAATATTTTCCACATCAGGAAATGCTATATTAAAATATTTAAACGGAGTTCCTCTATATATGTATTTATTCAGTATATGTATAGGAATTTTTAGTAACATATATTTTAATGGAGTAGCAGTTTTATCAAATGTACAATATTCAAATTTATTAAAATCTTTATAAATAGAATCACGATTGTTGAATGTATAATTAATCATATATTTTTTGTAAAGCTGATAATAAAACGATAAATTATATTTTATTTTTACATCTAAAAATAAATAAATATAATCCGCTATTTCGTTAGGTAAATTCTGAATATTTCTCAAAACACTTAATTCGTTTTTAATAATTCTTTTTTTCTCTCTGATTCGTGTTTTTTGTTTGATTTTTGTTTGTTTCTTTTTGTGCATTTGCTTAGTTTGCTTAGTTTGCTTATTTTGTTTTCTTTTGTTATTCATTTATTTTACACCCTTGAACATTTTAAATGGAACTTTTTAAGTTGTTTAAAAAAACAAAAGAGGTTCAAGGTTGGGTCTTTTCATACCCGTAGTAAAGTTTGATTATAGCAACTCGGTTTAAGTGCTTGATTACTTATTTCTCTACATAAATAACTTGGTCTTTCTAATTTATTTATTGCTTGTTTTGCTATTTTGTAGATATTAGATGAACCATTGCGGTCTCTGTTCCACAACCCACAACCGCTCTTACAGCGTAGTAGTCCGTGAATCAACCGTATTTCATCTTTCTTTTTATTTGGATGTTCTCTTATTCTAAACTTCTCACATATTCCGTATTCACAATTTGAACATTTACAACTTGTTCTAAACTCATCCACTAAAAATACTTTGTAGTTGTTTTTTCTAAATAAAGTTCTCATTCCTTTACCTAATGTCGGTTCTTTATATTTCATTTGCTTTCTCTGTTCCCAATCACCAATACATATAACTATATCTTCATGAGAACCAAATATTTTCTTGAATTGATTTATCATTTTTTGTTCGTTTCTTTTTGTGTTTATTTGTCTGCTAAATTTTAATTTACGAAATAATTCTTTCTTGTAAAATCCAAATAAAATATGGTTAATACGGTTTTTTTCTTGTATATATTTCTTAAAATTGGTAATGTCAAGCGTTTTCTTGTTAAAATGTGATAATTCAGTTTCATATTCAATAATTGAATTACTCGTTCCTTGACAATTTATTTTATTTGTTTTCATAGCAAGAATGATATTGTTGTGTTTTTTTGTCTTTGTTTCTTTTCTACGTTGGTCTTGTGAATAACGAAATACATTTGCATCTTTGTTTGCACTGTCAACACAATAAATCAAATCACATTTACCCGCATCTATCCCTATTATTTTCTTATTTTGTAAAGTTGAATAATCTGTTAGTTCATCAATATATAATTCTTTTGCCAACTTTTTCTTCATCATAGGTAATTTCTTTCCAACTAGTTCTTTTTGTAAAAATAAAATAGAAACACCAACACCATCTGTGGAAATCATGTGATGAAAAGAATAACCTGTTTTGGTAAAACATTTTCTCTCTGTTCTAAAAAAGAAATGCCATATTTTATCTTCATTTTTCTTCAAATTCCCTTCTGTCTTGTAAAATCCTTTATTACCTTGTTCTTTTCTCAATAATAAATTAACTAGTGTAGTTGTATCTAATCTTATATATTTCGGTGTAATTTCACTTCTTAATGGAAAAACATTATTAATACTTTCCATTTCATTTTCAATTTGTTTCATCATGTAAATCATGCATGGTAAGTAATCCATTGGACAACATTTCAAATCATAGTAAATACTATTTTTTTCAAACTTCTTTTTACAAGGTAAAATGCGTTGTTTTACTTCTTTAATCCATTTGTGGTAATAAATTTTAGAAGTAAAAACTATTGAATCTACATTCAACAAATCATTTTTGATTTTTCTTAATTCACTACATAAACTTCGCAATTTAGTTTCTCTTTCTGCTTTTGTTTTTCCTAACTTTCTTATTTTTTCTGTAAGAAACTTCTTTTTCCAAACAACATTTACATATCGTTCTACGTATTCAACATAATGTAATTGAATATTGTTTTCATACATCGTAATAACATCTTCTTTCAAATAATCCAATACAGTATTTAATCCAGCGTAATCAATTGGGTCATTTTGCATAATTGGTAAATAATTTTCTTTGTAAAATAATGTAAGTAGTTCTTTCATCTCAACTGTTTCTTTCTTGGGAGGTTTTCCTCGTTTTTCTTCTTTTTCACCGCAAACAACCTTCATAGAATTATTAATCAGTTCTTTGCTAATAACAGGTAAAGAATTGTTATTGTTTTGGTAATAATCAAGTAAATACAACTTTAAAAATTGTAAAGTATGAATCACTATTTTATTCGCCTTAATAACAGCATCATTAATTTTGGAAGTATTAATTTCAGGATGTTTCAATACACTTTTGAGTGAAGTTTTAATGGATTTGAAAAACTCGGGAGGTTTTTCTTTTAGATTTTCCATTCTATAATATTACTAAAGATTATTATTTTAAGTATTTTTTCGTTAAAATAATAACTAGATAATTTATATATTATTTGAAATATTTTTAATAATAATACCATTACTACTGGCATCAAAGATTAAAACAAAAATATTTAAAAAATGTATACTATAATATAGTAGAAGTCTCTGTAGACAATATCACAGAAACTATTTCTTTTCTATTTTCAATATCACTATGATAATTCATATAATGAAGCATACTCAAAACCAAAATATGATGTAATAGCATATCTTTTTTCTTAACGAAATAAAAATCAATCAAACATATGAATCCAACGATATTAGAACATATTATAATATAAAAGTTAGTCATAATACAAAAACAAGAAAATAATGAAATTCCCAAAATACATAAACTGCAATTGCATCTTTCTAATATTTTCATTCACCATTAAATATTATACAATTATGTCTTTATTACTTTTTCAATCTATTTTTCCAAAGGTGTTAAAATATATTCGGTAGTTCGTATTGATTTAATAGAATTATCATTTGTATAACATTCTCTATTTTTTATAGTATATTTTGATTTTAATAGTTGTTTAATAATACTTAACCAAGGTCTTTTTATTCTACTTGGTTCGCCAACTGCTTTTAATGAATTAAACGAAAACCATTTTCTTATTTCAGGTATAAGTTCCATAATTTTATTTTGTATTTCTAAATTATTATCCAATTCATAAAGCGTATATGTATTTTTATTTTTCAAATCTATTATATTTATAATTTTATCTACTATTTCTTCTTGTTCCTTTTTATATAATTCACTTTTTAATCTCATAATATAGTTATTATGGAAAAATTTTAAGTATATTATTCTTTATATTTTTTGGGGTTGCATTTTCTAGTAGATGATTTTTTATTATATTCTAAACTATTTTTTATTACATAAGCATAATCAAAATAATTTTTATAATGTTGAGGTTTTACATTTTTAATTGCTTTTTCTATATTTTTATCCAATCCTTCAAAAGTATATACATCTCTATTCTTTTTGATATATGTTTTTATTTGATTAAACCACATTTCAATTGCGTTTGTTTTAGGTGTATAAGGAACAGAGAATAAATATTTATTACCACTTTTAAGTATCGCTTCTTTTACCATATCATTATTATGACTTTTTGCATTATCTAATATTATCAAATGGTTTTTATATTTTGGAAATATTTGTGTTTCTAGAAATTCAACAATTCTTTCTTTTGTTGTTCCACCCTTTTCATAAAATGTTTTTCCAACACAATTATGATTATTTATTGCTACTAATAAAGTAAAACTACGAAATACAAAATTATTATTACTTTTTATTATGCAACGTTTACCAATATAACACCTACTATATGATGGTTTCAAATGAGAACCAATACTCGTTTCATCTAAACAGATGATTTTATCTAATGGGTATTTATTTACTTCATTATAGAAATCTTCTAATTCTTTATTTTTATCAGTAGGTTTTTTGCGTCTTTCTTTAGGAAAGTGTTGATGTCTTGTTCTTTTTCTAGTTCTGTTATTTGTTCTAATAATCCTTCCTAAATGTTGCCTAGTAATGTTAAAATCTGTATATTTTTGTTTCATGTCAAATAATAATTCATCCATAGTAAGTTGCTCATTTTTATCAATCATATTTAATGCGGTTTTTACTTGTTCTTTTTTCACTTTATATGATATTGATTTTCTAGGTTTCCTTTGCAAATTCTTTTTAGTTTTGTATAGTTGTATCCATCTATGTAAAGAAGGTTTTTTACAATTAAAAATTTTACAAGTATTATTCATAGTATCATTATTATTCAAATAATATTTTACTGCTGTAATTTTATAATCATTTCCTTTTTGTTTCATAATATAATTATATTATAAAAAATCAATTAAAAGTTCCATTTAAAATGTTCAGGGGTGTATATAAGATTCAATACTAATATATCTAAAAAATTATTTTTATATAAAAATAAAATATAATAAAATATATTGATACCCGGCTTGTTTTATATGAAAATAGCATTGTGTTTTTTAATAAAAAACAAAATACACAAAGAGGAAATTTGGAAAAAATGGATAGAACAAATTAAAGATCATACTAATATTTATATTCATTATAAAGATTATTCTATGATTGAATCAGAATGGATCAAAAAACATTGTATTCCATTAAACTCTATAACTCGAACTTCTTATTATCATGTTGTACCTGCATATATGGCATTATTATATTTTTCAATACATCATGATAGAGAGAATAAATGGTTTTGTTTTTTATCAGAATCGTGTGTTCCTATTATATCCCCACAGAGTTTTCTAGATATTTTTAATAAACATGCACATCAATCTATTTTAGAATGGAGAGAAGCATGGTGGAATGTTGATTATCATAAACGTGCAAATTTATCTTATTTGAAAAAAGAATTTCACTTAGGTCACACACCATGGTTTGTATTAACCAAGGAAGATGTAATTAAATGTTTATTGTATAAACAAATGAAAAAAAATGTATATTCAATTGTATGTAAAGGAGGATTGGCGAATGAAAGCTTATTTGCTATTATATTAAAAACATTTAATCGCTTGGATGAAAGTGGAGAGAATGGTCAAAATGTAATAAACGCACCATCTACGTTAATCGATTGGTCTAGAATGACAAGTGCAACCAGCCCGTATGTATTTAAATATGAAACAGATATTTATACAACGCAACACAACATAGATTGGATAGTTGGAGAGAAAGATAAAAACAAATATGCAATGTTTTTAAGAAAGGTGGATTCATCATTTCCAGATGATGTGCTGGAAAAGATAATATATTCATAGTTGTATCTTTTTACTTTTTCTTGATTTTCTTTTTTGTGTATTTTTATTAGATTTTAAACGATATTTTTTATTTTGTCTTGTTTTTTTGGTTTTTTTGTTGTGTTTCATTTTTTTGTTTTTTGTTTTCGTTCGTCGAAATGTTTTTCTTCCTCCAGATGACGATTTTAATATTTGGTTTATTGTATTATTAAATAAAAATTGTTTTTCTGCAAATGGTAGTTTTATTTCTTTTTTATTGTTAGTATTATCATCATCATCATTATTATTATCATTATCATTATCATTATCATCATTATCACCATCGTAATCATCATCATCATCATCATTATTATTCATATGTTCCTTAAGTTTTTCTTCAATTTCTGTAATTTTATTTTTATTTGCTTTCAGTTTTTCAATATTATTTTCCAGTTTGTTTAATTTGTCTTGTAATATTGAATTATCAACATTTTCTGAATTGTTTTTAATAAATTGATGCAATTCTCTAATTTCATCATCCAACAAATTATTTTCTTTTATTAAAACACTTTTTTCTTGTTCCAAAATAAAATTTCCTCCATTATTTTTTTGCCAATTTTGATAGTAATCATTATAATATTTGATACTATCACTATTATTTTCAAATTGACATATTTTTTTATTTTTCCAGTCCTCTAAAATTGGTTTTATTTGTTCCAGTGTCTTATCTTTATCCCCCATTAATTTTTCCAAACGAATAAAACAATAATCTATATTTTTTACTAAACTTTTGTTTATTTTTTCTTTCATTGATTGAGAATTGTTTTTTTCTTGAAATTCTAGTATTATGGTCATAAATTTCCTAAGAGTATTATCGTTTTTATAAAAATCTGTATTGAAATTGCAATTATTAAATACATCCAAAAAACTAGTAATTGCTGTTCTGCTTTTTCCTGTTTTACGATTATATTCATATGTGTATTTTATTTTTTCATTAAACAACTGTTCCAATATTTTATATAATAAATCTTTATTATTATTTTCTTCTGAAAATTTTACAATGTTTTTAACAAAAAAAGGACAATATTCATTTAATAGAATTCTAAAATCTTTTTTAGGATTTTCAAACTGTCTATGAAACTCATCTTTAATATTCTGTAATAATATTGCTTTTTCATCCATTTATATAATATATATATAACTATATTAAAAATATAATATAAATTTAACATTTCCATCGATTACCACAATTAATACATGTTACAAAAGTAGTCATCGGTTCATCCGCTGAACGCGTTTGCATTTGATAATATGTACATTTATTTGAATAACATTTACGACATTTAAATGTGTCTGTTGCTGCCTCCAAATTGGTCTCATATTTATATTTATCTCTTTTCATTTTTATCTGAATTAATTTATCCCATTTTTCAGGATTAAGTTCCTGATGTGTCATGAACGCAATTTGATGTGGTTTTATTTCATTGTTATTTAAAAACTCAATCAATGATTTATTATTTTGCAAATTAAAATAAATACTTTTTATACGATCTGTATAAATCTGAACGAAGAAAGCATTATCCCATTTTTTAATAATTTTTCGATTGGTTGCTTCTTTCAGTGAATAATTATAAATACCCTTTTCTAAATTTTTTGCATGACCCTCATTATTCAATAACAAACTCAGTTTTTCTTTTATATTATTGCGAAATACTTCAGGATCACTTATAGTGCGCATTTCTTGATTGTTAATAGCGTATGTTATTTGTATATGATGTATCTATATATACACATCATATGCCAATTTTTAAATCAATTTTTATTCTTATAATTTACGCATTTACGCGTAGTCATATTCTTCTTCTGATAATTCGGTTGTAATATCTTCTATCACTAAATCTTCAATAATATCATTGTTCTGTTTTTTTCCTTTTTTGGTTTTTTTTACTATAGATACCTTTACATTCGATTTACCATTTGTTTTTTTAACATTTTTTTTAGGTTTTCGACCTTTTTTTTTGTTGCAACCTTCATTTTCTTCGTCACTATTGTCTATATCGTCTTCTTCATCGTCGTCATCATACTCATCTGTATCATCAACATCGTCTTCTTCTATATCTTTTACATTAATATTATCGTCTTCTTCATCGTCTTCTTCATCGTCTTCTTCATCGTCATCATCATCATCATTATCTTCTTCGTCATTTTCATCGTCATCTTCATCATCATCCACCACATCATCTTCTTCATCATCGTCGTCATCATCGCATATATCATCTACAACAAAACCATCCTTTAAATAACCCTGCTTTGTTTTTTTATCAGATTTTACATTTGCTAATTCATCCTCTTCGTTCTCGTCTTCATACGCAGTATCATTTAAATTTTCAAATCCTCCAAATAATTTTTCATATATTTTTTCCCATAAATCAATCGATAAATCGGATAATTTGTATCCATTAGTTTCCGGGTCTTTTATTTCAGAAATTACAGCGCAAGTACCAAAAAATAAGGTATTATCAATAGGTGGTGGAAAATCATATTTATTTTCAGTGTTTGCTCTGCCATCCATTTTAGCATAAACAGAAATCTTATATTTTTGTTTTTCGACTGTGATTTTCCATTCGGTTTGTTTGGAAAAATCTGTGTCTTTTTTGAAACCACATTTTTTATATAAATCTTCTTTTTTAAAATCTTTTGTATTTACCTGTAAAGTTTTTATTTTTCCAAATTTATCAATTAATATTATGTTAGTATTATTCGATTTAGACATTAGTGGATAGATTTACTCAAGATATAAATATTAGCGTACGAATAGGTTTAAGTAGTTTATATATTATTTATAAATACGAAATATGCATATATCAATATGTTATATATGTGATATTTTATTATAAAGAATAATTATTAGTATTCTGTATAATAAAAAATAGTAACTATTAAAAACAAAACAAATTTATGATTTATTGGACTGTCAAAACTATTGTAATATCGATTATTTTTATTTTTTTAATACACCATTTAATTGAATTTTTCAAAAACACATTAACTGTCCCGAAAGTGAAGGATTTAGTCAATATTCCAACCCAAAAATATGAGCATATTTTAAATATTTTAAATAAAAATACTGGTGACAATAAATACAGCAATAGTAGTGAAAATTTAAATATTGATATAAATCAATCTACTAATATAAATAATTTACCTGTAGTAGGGGATGATATGAAAAGTGAATTAAAAAAATTCTTAAAACAACAAATGACAAATAATATTTACAATTCATGAGCGACCTAGAAAACTTATGCATTTTTTTTGTAACACATGTAGAATTTATAGTAATATTTTTTTATTTTTTTCCTGTAACAGTAAAATAATAAAACTATTAATAATAACAAAAACAAAGATATAATAATGTAAATGATACCGTAATTTTGAT
>Ga0214921_10001657_pt1 | contig 37415 bp, 36 predicted proteins | sample LL1505_MetaG_FD_177992 | JGI IMG/M metagenome (GOLD analysis project Ga0214921, IMG submission 177992) | Freshwater microbial communities from Lake Lanier, Atlanta, Georgia, United States - LL-1505 | ecosystem: Environmental > Aquatic > Freshwater > Lake | place: USA: Georgia | collected...
AAGAAGAGATGATAGAAGAAGATATGAAGATGAACCAAAACAAAGGTCTCGTCCAAGACATGTTAGAGAGAGAAGTAAGGAGAGAAGAGCAATTATTGATAATTCATTTAAAAATGTTAGTCAAAAGGTGTTATTAAAGATGTTAAAGAGAGAAGATATTGAGAGTGTAAGTTCAAACATTTATGATTCAATTGTTGATGTGATGTATAAATTTACAGAGGCGATTATCTTAGAATTAGCAGAAGAAGTTAAGATTATTACTACTAATCACGTAGAGTTGATTATGGAATTTTATATCGAAGATGAAGAAAAAGAATTACCAAAGAATGCAGTTATGGATACTGAAGATTTTAAGGATGCAATTATAAAGATTGTTACTAAACATAGTATTGGAATTCGGTCTAACGCAGTGTATTCTTTGCAATTATTTATTGAATGTGTTATAGGTAAAGTTATTAAGGGAGCTGGTATTGTTGCTAAATCATCAAAGAGAGCAAGAGCTACAGGAGATGATTTATATGCAGCTTTTGAAATTTATATGTTGTAAAAATAATGGGATTAAAGAAAAATATAATTAATAATAAAGTTAATTATGTTTAATAGTTTACTTAATTTATTTGGATTGGCATCTATTGCAAGAACTTCTGTATTAGACGATACTGATTTTACTTATAGAGTAAAAAACTTTTCTATTTCAGATAATGAAGAAACAAAAATTGAAGAAACTTTTGTTAAGTCTGTAATTAATCCTGTTGAAAATTACGAAGGTTTATCAGTAGAAACTATTGTTAAAACTCCACAAGAAATATCACCTGTAAATCAAACTATAACAGAACAAATTTCTAGAGAACTATCTCCAATTAATACTCCTGTAAAAGAACAGGTACAAGAAGAGACTAATCATGTTCATTCTGGTCAAGATTATGAACATTATTTAAAGGCAACTCAAGTAGATCTTGCTAGTTATTCTGATGAAGAATCAGAGGAAGAATCAGAAGATAAATCAACTGAAACTGAAATTGTTAATAATCGTTGTAAACAATGTTGTAATTATCACGATGATGTATCAGAGAGTGAAGAAGAAGAAGAAAAAGAATATAGAAGTGATTATTTATATGCGATTATGATAGATAAAAAAGTAATAGGATATATAAATGACCATAGACAATTATTAGAGTATTTGACAATTATAAAGAAGAGAATTCGTAATAGTTATCAATATGACGGAACATTTAAGTATTGGATGAGATATTTTTGGAACGAAACTGTTCAATTTGATTGGAATAACGATTTAGTAGCGAAGTATTCTCTAGTGTCAATGAACACTCATAATCTATTGTCGTATGATAGATTAGAGAGTATTTTGTCTGTATATAGAATGAAAAATTTATTGATAAAATAAAATGATTTAAAAATAAAAATAAAAATAATTATCAAAAATCATCTTTTTTGATAATTAATCTAATAGCTATGGACAAAACACTCAACCAATTTACAAAACCTTACCTTGTCTACAGAGATGAAGAGAAGAAACATAATTTTAGCTCTCAGTTAAAAGAGCAAACTGGTTTGTTTTGTATTCCAGGAGAAAAGATAGAAGAATTTTGGAATTTATATTGTGAACAATTAGAAAAATTAAACACTAATTTTATTACAGGTATGTGTGAAAGACCTAGAGACTATATGCCAGTCTTAGGTGATATTGATATTAAATTTTTTGATGAAGAATGTAAATTAGATACTTCAAAACATTTTTATAATGAAGAACACGTTAAAAAAGTTGTAACTATTTATCAAGATGTTTTAAAATATTTAGTAAAAGGATATACTCCTGAAAATTTGTTATGTTTTGTTTTAGAAAAGACTAAACCATATAGAGATGAAACTAAAGTTAAGAATGGATTTCATCTTCATTTTCCATTTTTATATTTAAGTAAACTTGATATATCTGCTAATCTATTCGATCGTATTAAACAACGAATGGAAGAAGAAAAAGTTTTTGCTGATATCGGTATTGAACACTCTGGCGAAGTCGTCGATAGAGGTATGGAAAAAAAATATTGGATTTTATATGGTGGAAGAAAATCAATTGATAAAGAACCTTATTTATTATCTAAAATATATAATCATAAACAACAAGTTGTTACTTTAGAACAAATAAAAAATGATATTAAAATTTACGACAATGACCAAGAACTAATTTCTCTTGATAAAAATATTAAAAAATTTATTCCTAGAATTTTAAGTATTGATTGTTTTAGAAGACCTATTTTAGATATTAAACCTGAAATTGAATTTGAATATAAATCTCGTTTACCTATCGCTGAAAAAATTAAAAGATATAATAACGACACTCCTGTACCTGAATTATTAGAAGAAGCTAAAAAATTACTTGATGTTATGTGCAATAGTAGAGCTGATGATTATGAACCTTGGCTTGACGTTGGTATGGCTTTATATAATATTAGCGAGGGATGTCAAGAAGGTTTAGATTTATGGATTGATTTCAGTCAAAGAACAACTCGCGATAATTTTGACGAACAAGTATGTATAAAAAATTGGAAGCGTTTTACAAAGGGTAATTGGACCATTGGTTCTTTTAAATATTGGGCAAAATTAGACAATCCAGATGGTTATGAAGGATTAATTAAAGATAAAAATAAAGGATTAATGAAAGAAGCTTTAGAAGGTAATCATTATGACCTTGCTAAACAACTTCATTTAAAATTTGGTAATCAATTTGTATGTGCTAGTGTTAAAGATAATTTATGGTTTGAATTTAGAGGTCATCGTTGGGTTGAAATTGATTCTGGTAGTACATTAAGATCTAAAATTGCTTTAGAATTAGTTCCTCGTTACATTGAACTTGGAAAAGAATATAATGAAAAGTACAGAGAAGCTGATGCAGGAGAAACTAAAGCAATTAATGATATCCAAATTAAGATTGGTAAATTAATTAGTAATCTTAAACACACAGGATTTAAAGACCAAATAATGAAAGAATGTCGTCATTTATTTTTAGATGAAACATTTTTTAAGAAATTAAATAAAGATATTACTTTACTTGGATTTGAAAACGGTGTATTAGACCTCAAGAATATGGAATTTAGAGATGGTAAACCAGAAGATTATCTCAGTATGTCTACTGGTTACGACTTTAAAACTTTTAACGACGAAGACCCTGAAATTTATGATATTAAAATATTTCTTACAAAAATTTTTCCTGACCCTGACCTTAGAACTTACTTTTTAAATTGGTCTGCTTCTATCTTAAGAGGTGGTAATACTGATAAGAGTTTTATTGTGATGACTGGCGAACAAGGTGACAATGGTAAATCGGTGACTATTGATTTATTAAAACATATGCTTGGTGATTATTTTGCTTCTATTCCAGTCTCTTATTTAACACAAACTAGAAGTTCTTCAGGTAGTGCATCTCCTGAACTTGCTAGATGTGCTGATGCAAGATTAGTCGTTGGTCAAGAACCTAGTAAAGATGCTAAAATGCAAAGTGATAAATTAAAAGAACTTACTGGTTCCGATAATACTTATATCAGAACTTTATATTCTAAAGGTGGTGATGTGAAGTTTAATTTTAAGATGGCTTTAGTTACTAATAAACTTCCTCGTATGGATAGCGATGAACAAGCTGTCTGGAATAGAGTTAGAGTTTTACCTTATGAATCAATTTTTCCAAAAGATAGGTCTAAGGTCCCTGATGATTTTAAAGAACAATTAAAGAAGAAAACATTTGAAAGAGATGATTTCTTATTTGAAAAATTTGACCATATGAAACGGGCATTAGTATGGGTTTGCTTTCAAACTTTTATTCATCTTAAGAAAACTAGCAAAAAGACATTTGAACCTTATAAAGTTACTGAAGCAACTAGACTTTATAGACAGCGTAATGACTTTTTCTTACAATTTGTCAACGAAGAACTTAAAGAAGATAAATCAGGTGAACATAATGGTGTTACTTTATTAGAAGTTTATGCAAGATTTACCGAATGGTATAAAGATACTTTTGGTGTAAAATCTGCTCCAAATAAAAATGATTTGAAAGAAGATTTATATCGTCGTTGGGGTATTCCTAAAGGTGGAAGATGGAAGTCATATAGATTCAGAGAAGAACAAGATGACATTGAAGAAGGAATTTCATTAAGTTTAAATCCAGAAGATATGACAGACGGAGAAACAGAAACCGAACAAGAATACACTGAAGACGACGAATGTGATTAAAACCTCTAAGTCTTTTAAAGTTAAAACAATTTTTTATTTTAATTATTAAAATAAAAAGTTTATTGGTTAATTTCTTTTCTAATCCAACGAGAAATTCGTTGAACTTCACAAATATCAACATTTGTTTCAATTTCTCTATTTAGACAATAGTATAATAATTTTTCAGTAGATAAATTTCCTACTTTAGTAGAACTATAAGGACAGCCTCCTAATCCACCAATACTTGAATGAAATGTGTTAATTCCTCTTTTCATACATTCCTCGACTAATATTAATGCACTATCTTTATTATCGTGAAAATGACCTGTTAATCTTTCAAAAGGTATATTATAACTAAAACATTCATCTAATAAATTAACTATCTTTCTTCTAGTACCACTTCCAATTGTATCTGCTATATCTACTGTATCAACTCCTAAAGAAAGATAACGATGAATAATTTTAGCAATTTTTGTAGCAGGGATTTCTCCTTCAAATGGACATCCTAAAGAACAAGAAATACTTCCCCTGACTTTTAATCCGTCTAACTTGGCGTGTAATATAATATCTTCAAAACGATTAAAAGCTGTGTCTAAATCAGTATGAATATTAAGTTTATTAAAAGTATCACTTGCAGAAACAAATAAAACAATTTCATCTATATTTTTATTTCCAATTACACCTTCAATGTATTTTTTTTCATTTGGAACTAAAACACTATAATAAACATCTAAAGGTTTTTTTAAAGATTTACTTAATTCAATGCTATTCTTCATAGAAGGAATAACTTTATCATTTACAAAAGATCCAATTTCAATATTTTTTAATCCAGTTTTATTTAATCGTTCAATAAATTCTTTACGAGTTTCTAAAGATAATACTTTTTTTTCATTTTGTAATCCATCTCTAGGTCCTACTTCAATTATATTTACTTCAGTAGGAAGTATAGTATTAGTAAAAGAAGTAAAATAATTTTTAGTAAATGGAATAGTTAAAGTGGAAAAACGTCTCATTGTATATTTTATATTAATTCACTTTTTAAATTATTTTTTAAAGATAATAAATAATCATCTGTAAAACTTTCTTTATTTAATACAATTGTTCCATCAAAATATCTTGTTATTAAATCAAAAGGATTAGCCCTTATTGTGTGATTAGGATTACTATACCAAACAACTGGATTATCATCTATAATTCTTGTTGTTTCTTCTGTATATGAAGGATATTTTGAAGTAATATAACCAATATATTTATGTTTTATGTATATATCAAGACAATTTTGATAATGAGGAAAAGTCATTATAAAATCTAATTTTCTATTTGGTTTATCATCTAAAATAAGAGATTTTATAATATAATAAGCATAATTGCTTTCAGCTGCAGTAAAAACACTAACATTATAATTTTCAAATAAAAAATCAAGAAATTCTTGTAAGTGAGGTCTAATATAAATTAACATATCATCATTATTATCATTATTATCATATGTAATAAAATGTAATGGAATTTTTTGTTCATCATCTGGAGCTAATATTTTTAATATTTCAGATTTTGAAACAGTAGATACTAAAGTGTTATCTAAATCTAATACTATATTCTTCTTCATTTTATATATAAATATTATTATAAAATGATTTTTTGTTTAAATTTACAAAATATATTATCTTGTAACTCACATAATGAATTCTTTTATTAAGACTAAGAAATCTAAAAAGGTTGTCATTGAACAACAAATTGAAAATAAAAAACCAATTCAACAAATTATAAGAAAAAAATCAACTATTGGACAAAAATCCAATATAAATGAGCTTTTAATTCCTCGTCAAGTTTTTAAAAATGTTAATGTCATTGAAAAAAAACTAGAAATAAAAGACCTTGACCATATTGAATTTACTTTCTTAAGTGATGAAGAAATTGTAGAGGGTTCTGTTACTGAAATTACTGAAACGGTTTTTGGAGGTCCTAAAAGTCTTTATGATATGAAAATGGGACCAGTTTCTACTAAAGATATTTGTGCTACTTGTGAAGGTAATTGGGAAGAATGTCCTGGACATTTTGGACATATACCTTTAGCAGTAAAGATTCCTCATCCTATTTTATATAAAAAGATATTAGATTATCTTAAAATTTTTTGTATGGATTGTAAGAAGTTAGTAGTAAGTGATAAACGATTAAAAATTATTGGTATTAATAAAATAAAACCAGAACAAAGATTTCAAAAAATCATTAAAGATACTGCTGACAATATTGATTGTTGTATGCATTGTAAAAGTAAACTTCCAACATATAGTTATTTAGACGACAAATATATCAAAGAAATAAATGATAAAAAACTTCCTGTAACTTATGATGAGATTTCTACTTTATTTTATAATATTCGTGAAAAAGATGTTGAAAAACTTGGATTAAATCCTAAACGAATTCATCCTTCACATTATATTATTGGTAATTTATTAATTGTTCCTACTTGTGTTCGTCCGCCTGTTTTTATGTCTAATGAAACGCGTCCTCAGCACGACGATTTGACATATAAATACATTGATATTTTAAAAACAAATAAAAAATTGTTAGAAACTACTAATGAAAATAATATTTACAATCTTACTAATAATCTTGTTTTTCATATCAAAACATTATTTAACAATAATAAAGGTAAAGCAAGAGATTTGCAGGGTATTCGTCCTATTAAATGCATTAAAAAAAGAATCAGTAATAAGACTGGATTAATTAGAAAACATATTCAAGGTAAGCGTTCAAATTTTTGTGGTAGAACTGTTATTGGTCCTGAGGCAAATTGTATGGTAGATGAGATTGTATTACCTCGTCAATTTGCTGAGACGTTGACTTATCCTGTTACTGTAAATGATTTTAATAAAGAAAAGTGTCAGGAGATGTTAGAGGATGGTAAAGTAATTTATATTTTTAGAGATAATAAAAAGATTATAGCAAGATATGCGTGTTGGACTGAAGGTTCTTCTTGGAGATTTGGAGATTATATTTTAAGAAATAATAAAGAATATTTGATTGATAATTTTGTTTCAAGAAATAAAACTCTTCCTCATAATAGTTTAAATCTTTTAGAAACTGATAAAATAAAAAGATTAAATTATACAGAAGATAGAACAATAACTACATATGAGCCTTTTATAATGCCAAAAAGAAAGGAATTTTTATTAAAAGCTGGAGATATAATAGAGAGAAAAATACAAAATGGAGATTGGGTTGTATTAAATAGACAACCAACTTTATGGAAGGGCTCAATGCGTGCTAAGAAGGTAATTATTAGATCAGGCGAAACAATTAGATTTAATTTAGCCTCCACGGCAGCCTTTAATGCTGATTTTGATGAATAAATACTCTGTCAAAAACAGGGAGACTGAAAAGGTTGAAACTCCCTAGTCAAAATATTAAATATTTTGGCAAAACACCTTGTTGCGGGAAACCCCTTAGAGCTCTAACTACTACTCTTATTTTGAAAATTATAAGAGGAACTCGGTTAATAACCGAACCCAATAGTAATAATGTTAGAGATTGGGCAATCCGCAGTATTACTATCTAATATCGCTAAGGTAAGATTATGGTAGGTACTCAGAGACTGAACGGGTGTTGGTCGTCTATAATAGTTTAACCAACTTATGATGGCTTAAGATACAGTCCGACCTTTTACGAAAGTATAAGGAATCATCGGGAGATGAAATGAACATTTGGGTTCCACAAAGCGAACACTCTAAAGCGGAGTGCGCTACTATTTTATCAACTTCTGCCAACTTTTTAAGTACACAAGACTCTAAACCTCTTATCGGTCTTAAACAAGATGGCATGACTGGAGGTTATTTGTTAACTTACGGTAAACAACCCATAGATAAAGCTATCTTTATGGAAATTTTAACAACTGAATATTTTGAAATGTATAATATCTTTGAAAAATTTGACCATATTAAACTTGTCCACAAAAGAGAAGGTTTAATTGATAAAAAAATTATTGAAATAAAAGACAAAATTTCTACCCTCATAAATAAACTTGAAAAACAATTAAATTATAATAAAATTTTACAAAAACAAATAAAAGAAAAACACACTGCCTCTTCTTCTAAAGACCAAAAAATAATATTGAAAAAAGATTTTGAAAATTGCAAACAAACAATTGAAAACTTAAAATCTCAAATCGACGAAATGAACACCCTTTTAAATAACAATGAAGAAATTTATCAAAAAGCAGAAGATGAACTCTTATACACAGGCCACTCTTTATTCAGCTTTTTATTACAAAATGACCTTGAATATACTTGTGATAATAATATTTCTCCAGATAATACTAAAGTATTTATTACAAGAGGAGTATTACTTTCAGGAACATTAAATAAAGTCGCATTAGGTAATTCTTCAGGTTCTTTAATTCATCATATTGCAAAAGATTATGGTAATGATGCAGCTATCAATTTTGTTAGTTATTATGAAATGATGATTAATAACTGGTTAATTCATAGAGGATTTAGTATCGGTATGGAAGATTGTATTCCAACAAATACAAACATAATTGAAAAAGAAATTAATAAATGTATGATGGAAGCAACTATTATTATGAATAATGAAAAAGATTCAGAAATTTTAGAAACAAAAGTAAATAGAAAATTAAATGAAGCTGCAACTGTTGGTCAAAAGATCGCAGCAAAAGCATTAGAACCCACAAATAATTTAGTCAGTATGATTAGAAGTGGAGCAAAAGGTAATATATTTAATATTTCACAAGTTACTGGTATTGTAGGTCAACAAAATGTTGGTGGAAAACGTATGCAAAAAATATTTGGTGGAAGAACTTTGCCTCATTATTTAAGACAAAGTTATTTAAAAGAAGCTACTGATGTTATCCAAAAAGATGTAGAATTAACACCTAGAGAAACTAAAGATTTATTTGAATCAAGAGGATTTGTTACTAGTTCTTTCTTTAAAGGATTAAATCCTAAAGAATTTTTCTTTCACGCAGCTGGCGGTAGGGAAGGTCTTATTGATACTGCTTGTAAGTCTGTTACAGGAGATACTTTAATAATGATAATAGAAAATGGAGTTTCAAAGATTGTTAAAATAGGAGATTGGATTGATAATTTAATAGTAAATGCAAATAAAAAAGATTTAGAATTTATTAATGAAAGAAATATGGAATTATTACATTTACCTCTTGATAAAGTTTTTATTCCATCTACAAATGACGATGGTAATGTATCTTGGGATGAAATGGTAGCTGTAACTAGACACGACCCTGGTGATATAATATACGAAGTAACAACTAATAGTGGAAGAAGTGTAAAGGTAGTAGAGTCTAAATCATTATTAATTTATGATGAAGAAAAGAAACAATTTTTAGATAAATTAACTTCAGAAGTTAAGATTGGAGATTTTATGCCACTTAATATGAATTTACCAGAACCTCCTATTATTCTTACTTATGTAGATATGTCAACTTATTTACCAAAAACCGAATATGTATATGGTACTGAATTTATTAATGCAAGAGAACAAATGAATATAGCAATGAATTCTAAAACAACTAAACAACATATTAGAACAAAAATTCCAACTGGATGGTGGGAAGATTCAAATCATAAATTATTCACATTACCATATCCGTCAAAAGCTAGATTTCAAAGAGTATTAATTCGTTCAAATATAGACCATATGCAATCTGGTTATATTTATCCATATGCTGGTGCTAGAGAAAATATATTAATTCCAGATAGATTTGAATTGAATGAAGAAAATGGTATTTTTATAGGATTATATTTAGCTGATGGAAATACTGATTTGGAAAGTGGATATATACAAATTACTAAAAATAATGAAGCAATTCAGCAATTTGTATCAAATTGGTTTACTAAACATGGTATTAAACATAATATCAAAAAATATATTAGAGAAAATGGAACATATTGCGAAATAAGAGGATATTCAAGAGTATTAATTAGTTTTATTAATAAATTTGCAGGAAGATTATCTTATGATAAATATATACCAAACGAAGCATATACTGCACCAATAAATTTTGTAAAAGGAATATTAAATGGATATTTTTCAGGAGATGGTTATATTGATAAAAATTCAATTGGTTGTTCTTCTTCATCGTCTCTTTTAATAGATGGCATTAATTTATTATGCAATAGATTAGGTATCTTTTGTAAATTAACTACTAGAAAATCAGATATCAATGCAGATATGTATATAATAGATATTAGGTCTAAATGGGCTACTATTTTTAAAGAACAGATTACTTTAATTGAAGATAAAAAACATAACAAATTGCAAGAAATGAAACCTACAAAAGAACACGTTAATTTTAGTTCTCAAAATGATGTAGTACTTGATAAAATAATAAAAATAGAAAAACTTAATGTATCAAAATATCCTAAAGTTTATGATGTAACCGTTCCTAAAACATTAAATTTTATGGCTGCATCAGGCCTGCATCTAAGAGATACGGCAGATACAGGGTACTTGCAACGTAAGATTATTAAGATGATTGAAGATTGTTATTACACATATGATGGAATAATCTATCAAGGAGCAAGTAAAAATATTGTAGAATTTATGTATGGAGGAGATAATATGGATCCAGCAAGATTAATTAAGACTTCGGAAGGGTTTAGTTTTATTGATATTTCTCATACAGTTGATAAATTAAATAAGAATCTTGAATGGGAATGTATTAAAAGTTAATAATTTAATAAGTTAAACTTATTAAATTATTTTGTAAATTCAAATTTATTTTTATTTTTCCTTAACATTATGTAAAATAATGAATTGTCTATTAACTTTTATTCTTATAATTGTTGTCATAATATTTTTTATGCAACCTCAACCTGAACCATTTGGTCCATTTGAACAAACTGCTTATTTACAATGTCTTGGACTTCCTAGAGATGAAAAAATAAAATGTATCAAAGCAAACTATCCTAACATTAAAAATGTTTGTAATCAACAATTTTGTAAAAATGTTTGTATGAAATCTATTGACGGCGTTATGATTGATGTCACAGATAATCCTTCATTTGGTCAATGTTCTTCTTGTAATAATGATCCTTGTGGATTTTATTGCTCAAATGACCCTAATGGTTATATTTGTCAAGTATCTTGTAAAAATCCTAAAATATGCGATCCAATGCAATATATTGACCAGCTCAGAGATATTCCTATTAATATCGGTGAATTTTAAAATATAAAATGATTTTTAAATCAAAATTTAAAAATAAATCATCAAAAAAATGAGATATACTTTAAGATCATCTAATACTTCTAATTTACAAGGACCTTTAAAGTTTAAACGTGATAAACCAGTTTTAGAAACAGTACCAGAAATAGACGAAGAAGAATATAAACCAAGAGTTCGTTATAATGTTATGTTTTTTATGCTTTGTATTCAATTATTAAGTATTTGTTTTATCTATTATTATCTTACAAACAATCCTTTCAAAGTATATATGGATTCTTTTTATATTAATTATATTTATTATTACTTTTGTATATTAAAAGTAGATTATTTATTTATTAATTTTCCTCGTTCTCTTCTTGCGAAAATATATATGTCAGTATTAATGCCATTAAATCAAGCTCATAGTTACCTGTGTCAGAATATTTTATATTCATTTTAAAGTTAATATTTATTATTTAAATAATAAATATTATTTAAATAATAAATATTATTTTATAGTTAAATGTGTTTGTATGAACGTGAAAAAGATAAATTAAAACGTATTAAACATTGTATTATAAACTATTATAAATATAATCTTGGAGAAGAAGTTCCATCTGATATTAAATATTGTTTTACATTAGAATCGCTAAGAGCTTTTATGTATATTTATAATATAAAAGAAAATGAAATAAATAAATACAAAGATATTCAATAAATTATTATTTTATTAATAATAATTTATAAGTTAACTTCAACGTCAGTATTTGTTGTATCTTCTTCATTAATTTCAACATTACTTACATAAATTTTTCTATATTTATGATGGTACCACTTATATACTAATTTAGCACTTTTATAAATGACAATTGGAGTAACAGTTATAGCAGCAACAATACCAGCTTTACAAGGCAAAGAAAGTTCAGAAAAGGTTTTCATTTTTATATTATTTTTATTTTTTTAAGCAGACTTTAATTCAGTATTTATAAATTCTTCGATCATTCTATATTGTTTTTCTCTATTTGAAATATCATACACATCTACATTTCCATTCAAGGTTAATACTGGAATAATTGAATCTTTATTTACACTAAACCATTTCTTTGTACTATCTATTACAGGTCTATCTAATAACCATTTATTATGTTTTTCTTCTAAAATCTTTAAATAATCTAACGGGACACCTTCTTCACCAGTTCTATTTCTAAGTTTCATACGATGATGACAAACATCCGAATCAGTGTTAATATAAATAATACCTACAATTGTAATAGAAAGTAATTCTCTAAGTTTACGATGCCATTCATTATACACTTTCCATTCAATTTCAGAAATATCTTTTGATTCATATAATGCCAAAGCAAATACATAAAGATCAGTAAAATGAGACCTTTCGCAAATAATAATAGAATCTGGATTTTTTTTTACAGTTTCAAGCATATGATTAATACGACTAAATAATACATAACTTTGAAATATATAACTATACTTTTGTTTATCTTTATAAAATAAAGATAAAATATCTACGTTATTATCATCTTTCATTTGTGACCATTCTTGAACTTGCTCGTAAATAACAATATGTTTTTTATCAAATTTACAATATTGATTAATATCTCTTAAAATAGTAGTTTTACCGGAGCCAATGTTACCTTCAATTGTGAAAATCATTTTTATATTTGATATTTACAATTTTATTTAAAAAATCATTTTAAAAATAAACTATTTATCATTTATATAATGAATTGTTGTAATTCTAAACAAATAGAACCTATAAAAATAAATATTAATTATTATAATATCCCTGAACAAGAACGGTTAAATTATCTTAATAATTTACGTCAAAAAATCAGATCTTACTATTCTGTAAATGCATTTGAAACAGCTGTTTTATCTAATAAATTAGCATACGATCAAGGAGGTGAACTTCTAGAAAATTGGCTTTATCTTTTAGAAGATAATTATGGTAAAAATCCTTTAACGCCTGTAATATTATAATAAAAATAAATTGATTTTTATAAACTTTTATTACCTTTATTTAACACAATGAATAAACTTATCTTTACTTTACTATTACTTTCTACAGTATCCGCTATAAATCCACTTTATAACGAACATAGGTCAGTTGACGAAATTTATAACGATATTATTAATCAACAAGAATGCGAAATAAGTCCTTCGGGTGTGGTTGAATGTGGATTAAGTGATTATGTAAAAGAAAATAAAATACAAGACATTTTAGATGATGTAAATAATATTGTTAATAACATTACTAAACTTGGTGAAATTATTAATGAAAAAATACATTTTAATTTAAATATAAACGGTGTTAATTTTAACGAAATAATTGAAGACAAAGATTATTTTGATATATTTATGACAAAATTATTATTAAGCCAACATCTTCATTTTAATATTAATTTACAAGCTCATTAACCTCTTCTAATTTTATTAAAGTTAACTTAATAAAATTAATTAAATAATATCGCTATACTATACCCATACATTATTCCTCCTATCACCTGATATATATTATGACATCTTTTATTTAATCTTGCAAATGATATTAACAGAACATATACCATACTTAATTCTATATTTGTTTTATAATATAAATATAATGACGTCATTACATATGTTGCAGCAGTCACGTGTCCTGATGGAAATCCAGAATGCCCAGAAGAATCTCCTCCTTCATTTACAAAATTACAATTAAAAGCACCTTGTGGTCTGTATAATATATTACATTTTGGAAATACTTTTATAAAAATTTGTTTAATAGAATTATTTGATAAAACAATCAATAATCCAATTATAAATATTTTTAATAATTTAATATCTTTATTTTTTAAATATAAAAACAAAGGTAATATAAATATCACATTAACACTATAAGAAATAATATTATCAATACTCATTTTTATTATTAATAAATAATAAAAATTAATTTTTACTACAACGATTAAAATCTTGTTGTAAACTTTCTGTAACTGTATTACTTTGAACTGATGTATTATAATTACTTATAACATTGTTACAATTCTCTGTATTTATTGGTGCTATTTGTTGAACATTTATTGTTCTTGGTCCAAATACTGTACTTGTTAATCTATCTGCAATTGATACTCCTACACCTAACCCAAATCCATCTTTAATATTAGATAAAAAAGAAGAAGACATTAACGAAGGAGATGAAGGAGATGATGCTGGTGTAGGTGATATTTTAGGAGACGGAAAAGAATGAACAGAAGAAGACATTGAACGTTTTGGAAAATAACTTTTATAAGAAGTATTTGAAGATGGCATTTTTATATATTATTTAATGTATATTTTTAAATTATTTAAAAATATATTTTATATATATTATATAAGTATGTTAAACGTATTACATAAGCCATTACAACCCATTATATTAGATAATACAGAACATTATTGTTGTCCTGATGAAAATGATATTGGAACAAATATTATTTGTGTTCAACTTACCAATGATTTATTAGAATTTTGTAAAAAACGAAATATACTATTATCTGTCCCGCAAAAAAGAAGAAACAGCATTATTTCTTTAACTCCCAAGTTAACTGAAGGAATGTTATTTCCATTTTGCGTTTTACGTTGGAGAGAATTTCAAATCCTCGGTAAAGCACCAAAAATAGATTTAGAAAGAAGTCATGTAAAAACTTTACAATTTATTAAACTTGATGTATTAGAAGAATATAAGTTATAAAATTTATTAATATTTTATTTTTATTATATTAAAATGTGTATCAAACTTTTATTAATTATTTTAATTATGATTTTTATCTTTTATAACACTCCTATTGAACATTTTGAAACAGGAAGATTAATTTATAACGACAGTTTAGAAAGTAAAATTAACCCTTCTTATGGAATCGCATTAGATGTATTACAAACTGGAGTAAGTGGTTGCGGAAATATTAATTGGACTACAGCAACTCCAGAACAAGTTAGCGCATATGCAACTTGCTTAAATCAAATGAAAAGAGTTGCGATTAAACAATTGACAGGAAATGTAGGAGCCACTCCTAACTAATTTTATTTCTATTATTAAAAATAAAATTATTTTTATTTAATATTTTTTTCTCAAACTTCTTATTCTCATTTCCATTACTGCTGTAGATGGTCCTTCAGACTTCGCAACCATCTTAATTGCTTCAATTTCTCCTTTTAATTCTTGTACATTCACTAATAACTTTCTATTATCATCACAACAATTTCTTAATTCATTTATCTTCTTTTCTGCCTCTTCTAACTTTTCTACAACATTTTTACAACCCTTTTGTCTCTCTTTTGATAATTCTAACAACTTTTCATTTGCTAATTTTTCATCTGATAATTCTCTCTGTAATCTTTTATTATTTTCTTTTTCAGTTTGATTTATCTTTAGATTTATTTCTACTATCTTCTTTAATTTAGCAATTTCTTTATCTTTGTCATCTATTATTTCATTCTTTTGTTGAAGTTCAATATTTAATTTTTCAAAGTTATATGCTTTTTCATTTGTCTCATTTACTTTTAATTCTTTTAATGATTCTATTTCTTTACTTAACTCTTCAACTTTATTTTGATTTTCATTAGTTCTTGATACTTGTTCATCTAACTTTGCTAATTCTTTTTCTAATCTTTCTTTCAACTTATTATTTTCTGATTTTTCAATTTCTATTTCTTTTTCTCTATTGTTTAATTGTTCTTTTAATAAATTAACACTTCCATCTAACTCTTCAATTTGTTTAACACTCTTTGCTAAATCATTTTGAGTTTTATTATTTTTTGATTGTTCTTCTCCATACTTTGAAATTGCTTCATCTAATACTTTATTTGAATCTTTTATTTCATTTTGTAATTTTATCAACTTACCTTGAAAGTCAATTTTATCTTTATTACTTTTTTCCAGTTGTTTAGCGGATTGGTCGTATATAGTTGCTAATTCTTTCTCTGTTTGTCTTTGTTGTGTTTTTAATCTGTTTGAATTATCAACTTCTTTTTCATATTTATCTTCTGTGCTTGCTAAAACTGTTCTTATAGAGATTAATTCATTATCTCTTTTCTTTAATAAATCAGTTGAATCATCTACAAATGATTGTAATTGATCAACTTTTAATAATAATTGTGGACGGTCAGAACATTCATTTTCTAAATCTTTTAATATTTTATTTGTACTATCTAACCGTTTTTGGATATCATTTACTTGAGAAGTTAATACTAATTCATTTTCTCCACTTGCTTTCAAATCAAACTCTTTAGAATTTAAAAACTTTTCTAATTGAGAAATTTTTTCAAATAATTGTGGACGATCAGCACATTCATCTTCTAACTTTTTAAACTTACCCATCCATTCTTCAATTCCCTTCTTTACTCTTGTTAATTCTAAATCTTTTTGAACGATATTATCTCTTTCTCTCTTTAAATCATCCATCAAATCACTTTCTCTTTTTAATTTATTTTCCATATCAACTTTTAATTCTTCTAAAATTCTTGCTGCTTCTTTTCCACTTAATACATCTTTTTGAAGTTCATTATTTTCATTCATTAACGAACCATTTTCTCGTTGTAATTTATCAATATCAGTTCTTAAGTTTTGTAACAATTTTTGATTTTCTTCTAATGATTCTACTGTCTTAACAAATTTTTCTTCAGATGTTTTTAATTGACCTAAAGTTCTTTTAATTTCATCTTCATAATCTATAATTTGTCCTTGTAATGTTGCTTCTTTATCTTGAAACAAAGCACGTTGTTCATTTAACGATGACATTAACATTTTGACAGATTGTTGTAAAGCTGGTCTATCGCTACAAAGAGAAGTTAAATCATCTAATTTATTTTTAATATCAGTCTTTACTCTTTTTTCTTCTTCATTCATTTCTTTAATAATTTGAAGTTCATCTTTTGAACGTTGTAATAAATCCGTTAAATCGTTAATATTATTAATGTTTTCATCTACACGTTTAATAAGAGCTTCTTTTTCGGTATTTAATTCTTTTATTTTTGATTGATCAAAACGAATTTGGTCATTTAATTGTTCAGTTTCTCTTCTGAAAGTTTCATCTAATTGTTCTTTAAATTCTCTTGACATACATATTCTATTCATTACTTCTATCTGTTCTGCTGCATCTGTTAATCTATTATATAAGTCATCATATAATTGTTTTGTTGTAACATAACGAGTTTCGCATTCTTCTACTTTCTTTATAACCTCTCTTACAGGCTTTGACGACCTATTATAAACTGTATCACATTCACTGATAATTAAACCTTTTTTTTGTTGAAGTTGTAAAGCCTTTTTTGCACTGATACGTTTACCCTTGAAATAAAACATATTAACATTATCTCTAGATGTTGTACATGATATCATCTTATTTATTTTTTAAATAAGATAAAATTTAAATTTTAATTACTTACTTCGCAATAAATTACATCAATTTTATTTTTTACTTCTATTAAATCAAAACCTCCTTGTTTTGTTTTCTTTGGCTTATAATATATATAATCTCTTGTCATAGGAACTATATTATTTGTTTTAAAAGTGGTCATTGGTGGTAGTAATATTTCACTTTCATTTACAACAAATGAAAATTCTCCAAGATACATACATATTGTTCCTTTCTTTATTAATAAATGCTTCATACAACATAATTGATTATCCATAAACTCACGTGCTTTTTGAAATGATAATGAAGTTGAAATAAAATCAACAGAAACTTTTTCTCCTTCTTTTCTTGGAACAAATGCTGATTTAATTCCTCTAAATGCATGAATATCTTGTGTAAGAGGAGGTGAATTTATAATTAAATCATTTAATTTATTTGTATAATAACTTACAGCGTCTATTATAAAATCATCTGTATAAAATGCTTCTAAACGACATATAGACATATATGAACTAATATTAAAAGGTTCAGTTTTTATCATATTTAAGTCCGTCATAACTTCATCTTCTAATTCATCTTGTGTATAAAATTGGTTAAGATTATCAGATTCTATTGCTGAAATTGTATTACCAATTTCATCATCTTTTCTAAATCTGTCATACCAAGCAGGTGAATATTTAGCATTTGGTGTATTTAATGAAAATTTTACTATTTTATTAATATCTGATGTTTTTCTGATAAGTTCATAAAAAGCTGGTGCTAAAGGCATAAAATCATCTTCATCATTGTCGTCGTCAAAAAGTTCTCTCATTTTTTTAATATTAAATTTTCCACGAGCCCAAGCATTAGCTATTTTATCACCGTGAAAAGTATAAGATAATAAATATAATTTGTCAATATAAGATAAATCTTGAATATATATTTTTTGTTGATGAAACCAAGATAGTAATTTAACATATTCTTCTTTTGAAGTGGTAGAATATATGATTTGACTTTTATTAACTTGTCCAATATAATCTTCATTGCCCAAGTTTAAAATAAAAGGTTTTGTAGTTTCAGTTATTTTATCAACATGAATTGATACATAAGGTATTTGAATACCTACTGTGTTTAACTTTACTTCCATTTTATTATTTTATAAATATTTTTTAATTAAAATTAAAAAATATTTTTTTTAATATACGTGTTGATAAACGCGATCGTCTGGTAACTCTATTATAAACGTTTTCTTGAACCATTTATTAAATACATGATGAAAATCTACTATAGAACTTAATATATGAACTAACATGTTTGTTTTAATCCATGTATTATAATTATATATATTTATATAAGAATACATAAACAAATTTGACATAATTGTATAATAAAGCCAAACATACACCTCTTTATTTTTAAACCATTTCTTTCCTGACTCTTGTCCTAAATAATATGTAAAAAATATAAATAAACTAACAAAATATTGTAAAAATATCGCTGATAACTCTATATGAAGAAGAGGTAAATGTAATAAATTAAAAAGTAACAAAGTTTTTCCAGTTAATCCAAACATTGATTATTATATATTAATAATTAATCTTTAACTTTTATTCTGAAATCATATCAAGTTTTTCAAGTAATTGCTTAAGTTTATACTCATCGCAACCAGCAACTCTTCCTATTTCTTTACCTTTATGTAAAGTGACAAAAGTTGGCATTGCAGAAATACTAAACTCTGAAGCTATTTCTCTATGCTCATCTACATCAACCTTAAAGAAATTAATCTCTGGATATTCTAATTCAAACTTCTTAAAATGAGGTGCAATTCTTTTACAAGGTCCACACCAAGATGCAGTAAAATCAATGATAGCTTTTTCACAAGAAATAATATCTTCTAACATTTTTATATTTAATGTTCTAAAGCTTTAATCTTATTTTTCTAAATGTTTCTTTATCTATTTCCTTTTATATTATGGTTTATTAATCTTGAAGTTAATCCTTCTATGAAAGGCATTTGGCTTCGTCCAAATGAAACTGGAAAAATTAAATTTGTATTAAAAAACGTTATTACTTTACTAATTGAACCTTTTAAAAATAGTTTAATGTGGAATATTAAATTATGGGACATAAATATAATTACATTTTACTTTTGTTGTTTTTTATTTTATATGTTATTTGAAAACATTTATAACTTATGTATGTCAAATACCCTTACTAATTGGAATAAATTCTATATGAAAATAATGCATTTATAATAAAATGAGTTTTCAGATTATTTTGAAAAATAAATTATCAAAATGAATGAAATTATTTATCAAGCATTTGCTAGCGATAATGTTAATACTCTCATAACATATTGTTATGATGTAAATAAATGTAAATATATAGATGCTACTCATAAATTCCGCCATTTATATACTATGTTAATAGATTGTAATTCTTATAATTGTATTCAATATTTATTAGATAATAATATTCTTTTTAATTATACTGAAGATAGACCATATACATATAAATTTTGTGAAAAAATATTCAATTATTCCTTAAGAAAAGGTGATAATCGTATTATCAAAATGATTGATAAAAAAAGAAAAGAATTAAATACTCCCATTTCAACACCTAAAAAAAATATTTTTAAACCTGTTGAAAAAAAAGAAATTATCGAAGCAAAGATTATAAACGACCTTTTTACACCAAATACTTCATCTGTAGATTATGTAGTTGAAAAAAAAGAAGATGGATTAACGTCTGTTTTAAGAGAGATAGAAAACCATAAAAAGATTACTAATACAAGTCCAGTACAAACTTTGAGAGCAGAAGCTCCAGTTTTTAATATAAATAAAAAAGAATTAACTGAAAAAGAAATAAAACTACAAAAATTAACTGAAATGAATTTACCAAGTCATACATATGAAATAATAAAAGAAAAAATTAATTGTTGTAATACATTTGACAAATCTCAATCTTGGATTAATGAATTATTTAAAATACCCATTGGAAAGTACTCTAATTTACCTATTACTAAAAATAAGTCAATAAAAGAAATTAGAGAGTATGTTCTAACTTCAAAACTTGAACTTGATAAAATTGCATATGGTATGGATAATGTAAAAGAAGAAATTATTGATATTGTTTGTCAGCTAATTCGTTCTCCCAATTCTAATATTAAAGTTATTGGATTATGTGGAAGTCCAGGTATTGGTAAAACAAATTTTATTAAAAATGGTTTATCAAAGATATTACAAAGACCATTTCAGCATATTTGTATGGGTGGTATTACAGATTCTGCTTATTTAATAGGTCATGAGATGTCTTATAATAATTCAAGATATGGTATAATGGTAAATTGTTTAATGAATGCAAAAGTAATGAATCCAATTATTTTTATGGACGAATTAGATAAGATATCAAGAACAGAGAAAGGAGTAGATGTTGAAAATGTTTTAATACATTTGACAGATCCAGTACAAAATATGAGTTTTATGGATAAATATTTTCAAGGAATTGAAATAGATATGAGTAAGATTATGTTTGTATTTTCTTTCAATGAAGAACATAGAATTAGCCCTATCCTGAGAGATAGAATGCATATAATATATGTAAAAGACCCGACAGAAAATGATAAAATAGAGATAGCAAGACAGTTTTTGATGCCGTCGTTGTTAGAGAACTTGATGTTAGATAATGTGAATGAAGTGAGTGTAAATGTGTTACGAAAAATAATAAAAGATTATTGTTCAGAAGAAAAGGGGGTAAGAGAGTTAAAAAGATGTTTAGAGAAGGTATTGATGAAGATAAATACATCAATATATTCAGGAAATAAGTATAAATCATTAAAAAATATAAGTGTAGAAGAAGGAATAAATATAAACGAAAAGATGATAGAAGAAATTTTAGAAAGAAATGATAAATTTAAAAGTTATAACATGATGTATATTTAAAAGTTAATGGTTGACATTAGATGTTATTTTATAAAGTTAATTTTATAAAATAATATTATTTTAAACAGGTAGAAAATATATTACAAAACTATATAAATATTTATAATACATATTTTATGTATTATAAATATATTTTTACAGGTGTAAGTTACTATTAAAAATTACATTTATGATAATTAATAAACATTTATGAATTTTAATAAATATTTATTAAAATTCATAAATTAATAGAAATAGTATTTTTTCAAAGTCTATAAAATTTTTTATAGAAAAATCGTCTACACACACATTTTTTTGTAATTTTAAAACTTTTTTTAAAAAAAAATTCAATATTTATAGTTTTATAAGAACCAGAAAAAAAGTCTTTTTTTACGATTTATGAATTTTCATAAATATTTATGAATTTTCATAAATCGGTCTAAAGAAACATATAAAATATGTATATGTTTGAGTGTGATTTTTGTAAGAAAACGTATACTACTGTTTCTAGTCTCAATTTACACCAAAAAACCGCAAAATTTTGCATAAAAATACAGAAAGAAAAAAATATTCAACATCATCAATCAGTCTTCAATTGTGATTTTTGTAAAAAAGAATTTTCAATAAAGGTAAATTATGAAAATCATCTTAAAATATGCCGAAGTAAAGAAATATATCAAAACTTTGAAAATATTAAAAAAGAAAACGAATTATTAAAAGAAGAAAAAAACAAATTAATAGAAGAAATTGACGTTCTAAAGAAGAATAATCTTTCTCTTAAAAAAGAGAATAAAAAGCTAAAAACTAATACAAAAGAAACAAATACAACAAATAATACAACCAATAACATTACTAACAATAGCTACAATATTAATTTTAATGTTGAATTTGATAAACTACCTGAATTTATAGAAGAAAATGTGAAAGATTCTTTATTAAAAAATATAGATGTAAATTCTATAAAAGGAGGTGAACAACAATATATTAATGATTTCGTAGATGGTATTAAAAAATTTGTCATTGTAAAAGATCTTGCACGTGGAAAACTTATTACTAAAAACGAAGAAGGAAAAGAATGTAAAACTACTTCTAATAAAGTTGTTCAAAAATCTCTGACTTTTATTAAAAATGAACAAAACAATATAATTGACCAAGTTCAACAAAATATGCCTGAATTTGATGGAACCAATGTAATTGAAAATGGAAAAATTAATGTTATGGTTAATACTATTAAACAAGTTCATAGAGATATGGAAAAAGAAAAGACAAATGAATTTGTAAATACAATAGCAAATAAACTTACAAAAGAAGGAATATTAATATCTTAAATATTAAGATAAAGATATAATTAATTTTAATTAAAAATAATGTTAATTAAATATGGTATAACTGATAACTCTATAGATGTTACTAATATTTGTCTAACTATTTTATTAAAAAATAATATAATTACTATTCCTTCTGGTGAAAATAATAGGACTACATATTTTACAGACCCATTATATGGAATACTTAAAAAAATATTTGTAATAATTGATGATAAAACATATGAATATGAGTATAATTATATTATTAAAATTAATATTTTAGATAAAACTATAACAACAATAAGCGATGAAGATATTGATAACAAATTAAAAGATATACAATCTAAGTTAAAAATATTTCATGGAAATTTTACTGAAGAACTTCCAGAACAAAGAATGACTGTCAGATATCTAACAGGAAACGAAAAAGTATTAGAATTAGGGTCAAATATTGGAAGAAATTCTCTTATAATAGCTCATATAATAGAAAATAATAACAATTTTGTAACATTAGAATCTGATATAAAAAATATTAAACAATTAACAGAAAATAGAGATATAAATAATTTTAATTTTCACATTGAAAATTGCGCATTATCTAAAAGAATGTTAATTCAAAAAGGTTGGAATACATTTCCTAGTAATAAATTATTAGAAGGACACACACTTGTTAATACAATAACTTTTAATGAATTACAAGAAAAATATAATATTAAATTTGATACATTAATTTTAGACTGCGAGGGAGCTTTTTATTATATATTATTAGATATGCCTGAAATATTAGAAAATATTAATTTAATTATTGTAGAAAATGATTATGATAATATGACAAAAAAAATATATGTCGATTATTTATTAAAGAAAAATAATTTTTACAGAGATTATGTAGAAAGAGGAGGCTGGGGATGGGGTTGTCCTTGCTCTAATAATTTTTTTGAAGTATGGAAAAAATAAATTGAAATATTAATTAAAAAATATTTAATTAATATCTTGAAATGTCTTATTTATTACAATTTGATGGAGGTGCTGTCCCTAATCCCGGAAAAGCTTCTGGTGCAGCTGTTTTATTTTATAATGGCGAATTAATCCATGAACGTGCTACTTTTTTATCTCACGCCACTAACAACGAAGCTGAATATATGGGACTAATTAACGGATTAGAACTTTGCTTAGAATTAAATGTAAAAACTTTAAAAGTAACTGGTGACTCTATGTTAATCATTAATCAAATGAACGGTAAATGGAAATGCAGCAAAGAACACTTACGTCCTTACTATGATAAATGTTTAAAATTATTATCACAATTTAATAGTGTATCAGTAAGTCACGTACTTAGAGCATTTAATAAAAATGCAGATTCATTATCTGATAGATGTATAATCTTAGAAGAAGATATTGAACAATTTTATTTGTAAACAATCCTTTAGGTATTGTAAAAATATTTATAAAAGTTAACTTTATAAATATTTAATTTTTAATGATATAATTTACCTTTGTAAGACTTACTAAATTCTTTCCACCTCCATATGATATCGAACTCTGTAAACACTCTTGTAAATACTTATAATAATCTAATATTGATTGATTTTTAAATGGAACCTTCATAACTTTTCCTTCCACGTGTTTATTATGCCCTTTATTTAAAGATGAAGCACTTCCAAAAAATTGTTTATATAATTTTGAAGAATCAAGTGTTTCTATTCTCCACTTAGTAACTGGAAGAGTAGTATTATCAATATCGATATATACATCTCCAGGAGAATCAAAAAATCCACTTAACATACCTCCTATCATAACCATACTTGCACCTAACACAATGCTTTTTGTAATATCTGCAGGTTCAGTTATTCCTCCATCAGCAATAACGCAAGCATTGAATTCTTCTCTTGCAACAGTTGCACAAATATTTACTACACAAGCTTGACAACCTCTACTTCCAAAACCAGTACAAGGATATGTTGTGCACGCACTACCATTAGATATACCAACTTTAATACAGTCTGCTCCCCAAGTTAATAAATCACTTGTAGCGTCTTTAGTAGAAACATTACCAGCGATAATAAAGGATAATGGAAATTGTCTGTTTAAAAATTCTAACATAAGTTTCATCTTATGACAGTGACCGTGAGCAATATCAACAGTAATATAATCAACTTCTAACTTTTCTTTTTTAATATTATAAAGAAGTTCATAAGCATCTTGATTAACTCCGACAGAAATAGATGTAAAAAGTTTTTTCTTATTCATAGTTTTAATAAAAGAGATAATATCAACATCAAATCTATGCATAATGTAAAAATAATCATCTCTTGCTAATTTCTCTGCTAAAGTTTCATTTATAGTTGCTCTCATATTAGCAGGAACAATAGGTAGTTTAAAAATCTTTTTTCCAAACATAACTGAAGTATCGCATTCGCTTCTTGAATTAACTTCAGAATATTTTGGAATAAGATTTATATCTTTATAATCAAAGTGAGGAATATTCATTTTTATATATTTTAAAATGAGTTTAAACTTTAAACTATAATAGTTATATAAAAAGATGTTTGACGATTTTTTCTTATTACACACTGATATCTATGTTGGAAAGTTTCCAAATGAAACTATTTTTAAAGAATTACAGAAAACTTCTGTTAATTGTATTGTAAATCTTACTGATAAACCTCTTGATTATGATGGAAAAATAATCAAATTTCCTATGGATGAAAAAATAATTCCAAATGAAACTGACATAATTGAGTTTATAAAATCATTAACTGTGCTTTTATTAAGAGATAATATTTATTTTTATATATGCGATGATAAATGCGGAAATAGAGCTCATTTTATAGGGGGATTATTGTATGGATTTTTTGATAATCATAATTATGAAGTAGTGTTAGATTTATTAAAAGAAAAATATGAGATGATGAATAATAGAAGTTCAGAAGGAATAATAATAAATAAAAAATATGAAATATTATTTAAGAAGTTATTAAAGCCATATAATTTTTATAATTCTTCATTCTTTTTTAGTAACTTTAGTAAGCATACTGTAACCTCGTCTTTTTTTAATGCTGAATTTAATAATTCTGAAGCATTATTTCAAGCATATAAGAATCTAATAGATAAGAAATATATAGAGAAGATGATAAAGGTAAAAACACCTCAAACTGCTAAGAAATATGGAAGAGAAGTAAAGTTGAGAGAAGATTGGCAAGATAAAGTAGATGGATTTTTTGAGAGAAGATTTCATTGTATGGTTGATACCTTAACAGATAAGATAAATAGTAATAGAGACGAATGGGAAAAGAATAGAGATGAAGTAGGATTAAGACCTATTTATGAATATACACATAAAGATTTATTATGGGGAAGTGATAAAGATTATAGTGGAGAAAATTGGTTAGGAAGAGCGTGGAAGATATCATATATAAAGAGTTTATTTTAAGTAAAAAGTTAATTAAAATTTTTTAATTTATAAGTAAATTAAAGAATTCTTTTTTTATATATAAAAAAAATAAAGATGGAATATTGTCCAACAGATTATACTAATTTATGTGCAATTGCAACTTATTACAAGAGTAATAAGGGTAAAGATAACTGTAATTATTCTCCTTTATATAATTCATTGTTAAATGATTTTAGACAATCTGAGATGAGATTACTTGAGTTTGATACCTCTGTAGAAAGTGAAAATATTAAACCAGGAGGTTCTTTACAAGCTTGGTCTTTATTTTTAGAAAAGTGTGAGATCATCGGTTTATATAAAGATAAGGACGCGTTGTATCAGAGTGATAGAGCAATGTCATTTGTTTGTGAAGAGATTACAAATGAGGGTATTGATAGAGTGTTTTCAGACCCAGAATTTGAAACTAGATTTGATATTATTGTAGATAGTGGAATTGAAGATTTTAGAGAGAAGGCATTATTTTTTAAGAAGGCGTTGCATAAGTTAAATGTACAGGGATATTATTTTATGGAGAATTTAAAGATGGATGATATTAATACAATTGAGTTGCAGATTTCAGACTGGAAAGAATATTTTCCAGGATGCGAATACTTTTTTGAAGTTGTTGAGAATCCATTGAATGGTAAAAAGTCGCCTGTTTTGATTGTTCAAAAGTTAACTGAGTTAAACTAAAAAATATTTTATATAAGTTGCCAATAGTCATAAAATATAGTAAAAAAATGTCATTTTTAGACCGAAATAGCGTATTTTCCAGTCCAAAAGTCAAGTAAATTCTAAAAAATGATATCATAAATTAATTGTTATATAATTATAATATATAATCTATTTTTACCTTCGTTCTATATTTTAAACTGAATCTATATTTTATAACGTATCTAAAATAAATATTTATTTATAAGTTAAAATGAGCTTATAAATAAAAAATAATTTTATAAAAATATATTTATAATAATATAAATGACACAATTATTAAAACGCATATCTAATCGTGCTTTGTTTATTGATTTAGTAAATGCTATTAACACACACGATATAAGCTATATATTAGATTTTTCTCCATTAATAAATGATAATAATCTTACAATCTTAGATGACACGGAAGTAGATATTTATATATGGACTACTGAATATAACATATTAAAACTTCACAGCTTCTTAAACAACTATAAATATAAAGAAAACAAAAATTATATAACTGTATATAATAATATTGCTTCTGTAAACCTTTACTTTTTACATTTAACATCTTCTGATTTTGTAGAACTCAAAGATATTCCTGTACCAAAATCTTTAATAAATACATCTGAAACTATCACTGTAAAATTAGTTGAAACTGAATTAAAAATTATTAGATCAATAAGATGGAAAGAACTTATGGAATATAAAGAAAAACATAAAAAAAGACCTTGGTGGCAACTATGGGGAGTTGCCAAATAAATCTTTCATATAATCTTTCATTTCATATACCTCCCAATCTTTTAGATATAATCCATCAACATAATTAGTACGTTGAGTTGATACAGGACTAAACCAAGGGCTTGGAATAATAACTCTTTTATTAGGATTTTTATTAAGATATGCTCCCCACCAACTATAACTACTTGCTCCAATAATATTATGATCACATTTACTCATAATACACATTGATGTTGCTTCATCTTTAAGAACTAGTTGAAAATTATATCCATTAAAACAATTCATTAACTTTTCATCAGTATCTTGTATGTCACTTGTAAAAATTAAAAATACAATCTTATTTCTATCAAATTTATTTATTAAATCTTGTATGTGCCTCTTATAATACACTGTATAAATAAAATTTTTATCATCTTTATTATCAGGTCTTCTAAGATGAAAACTTACAATTTGTTTTTCTGGATTAATTATTTTAATCATATTAATATACGTATCTGCATTATTTACAATATCATCATTAAATTGAAATAAAGACTTAACATAATCTTCTTTACCTTGATAATATTCAGCATTTTGAAACCAACCTTCTAAAATTATATTAGTATTTAATGAAGTAGTATTTACAAGTTCAGGAATCAACTCAAATTCTTTAGTTTCTTTAATATTTCTAAACTTATTTTTTAAAATACTGTCATTATATGAAGTATCAAATTTAAGATTTTTAAAATATTTATGAAAGGAAAACATTCCACTATTTAATCTTGCAATATCTAAAACTACCTTTGAATTAGTTTGTAAAGCAAATAAATGAGCAACTGCATATTGAAACATCTGATTTGCAAGTCGGGGCCAGCCGACAGCAACAGGAAAAACAATTTGATACTTTTCACTCATATTAATTGAGTAAAAAGTTTATTTTTAAGCATTTTTAAAAAAACATAAAATGATTTTTTAAAAATTTTTGAAAATTTTAAAACATAAAAATACTTAAAGACTAATAATCTATTAATTAGAATATGACTTCAACTGTTTATTCCCAAGTTTGCGAAAACCTTAATAATACCGTTACTTTACGTGTTATTGCTAATAACACTGAAGTTATGATTGAAAACGTCAAGATTGACACAATCACTTCTAACGAGAAATTCAGAATCCTTACTGAACAAGGAGTAGCTTTACAGTTTAACTTTAATACTGTATTAGAAGTTCGTACATCTTCTATGGATGGTGAACTTGCAACTCCTCGCGATATGGACGATGAATATGAAATCGTTGACAACGGAAATAGAGAAGCTTACTTGCTTAAACTCAATAATATTAAAAAAGCCATTTCAGAAGGTATGGACATGATTGGTCGTGTTAATACTTCTGAAGTTAGAATTTTACCTTGTTTAATGTCTTACGATAAGACTAATGATTATGTTCATTACTTTATCTATGACGATATGACTTATGCTATATCTAATGTTAACGACTTCGATTACGAAAGAACTGAACCAAGAAAACAATTGTTTTCTTCAGATGAAGTAGTCGCAGAACTTGTAAAACAATTAGACGAGCATATTTCTAAGAAAAATAAAATTAATATTGTTCTTGTAAATGGTATTACTCAGGCAGACTATTTGCCTTTAAATATTACAGATAGAGAACAAGTTCCTTGTGTAACTTTATTTAATTTCACTGCTGAACATTTAGACACTATCCCTATCAGAAATATTAAATTAATTACTAAGGTATGTTTTGCACAAGCAGTTATGCAAGAAAAACCTAAAGTAGACGATGGATTTTATATTCAAGCTAATCGTCGTGTTATTGAAAAGTTTAGAAAAGAAAATCGTTCTATTGCTTTTATGAATATGGCTTGGAGAGTTGTTGATTTATCTCTTGATACTGACATTGAAATAAAAGATGAATCATTTATTATTCGTTGTAATAAATATACTAAATTAGTAGACGTAGAAGGAAGAGATCATAATAATTGGGAGAAAAAAGATTTTGAAATTGAATTTTTCTATAAAGATATTCAATATCTTAAAGAAATTTTAAAGATTGACAATCAATTTGATTTACAAAATATTAAACAATTAAAAGAAATATCGAATACATCTATTTATATTTATAGCTCTTTTTGGACTAGAAAGTATAGCGAAACAAAACAATATTTAACTGATTTAGCAGCAAAGGACGCTACTATAATGTTTTTACGTAATGATGGAAAATATATGAATAAGTATATGGTAAAATTAAACATAATCAATCAACCTGTATTTGAATCTAATTATTTTGAAATTAGAGAAACTAATAGGACTTTGACATTTTATTATGACGAATTGTATAAGCTTTGTGAATATGACGAAGAAATATATAAAACTTGGGATAATTCTAGATTCGAATATTTAGGTAAAGTAGACCATCAAATAATAGCTTATACAATCGATAGATGTGAAGAAAAAAATAATCAAGTTGAATTTTTAACTAAATTTGATAGTTGGGAAACTAAACAAGCTACTAATGTATTTATAGAATTTAAGTCACCAATTACTGATAGTAAGGTAAAGTTTCTCGACGCTGATACAGGTATGTATAGTATGTATTTACTTTCAGAAATATATAAGATTACCGTAGGAAAAGAAGTTGAAAATGTTAAAATGGCAGGAGTTACTACTGGAGTAATTCAAGATAATATGTCAAGATTAGAGACTAATATTAAGAATAATCATTCAAGTATTATCTATACTCTTAAAGATAAAAAGCCATTAAAATTAAGATTGGTAAATGTTGATTATGGAAATAGTTTGGTATGTGGTATTAATGTTGATACACAAAAAGCCGAGGCAAGAAATATTTTATCTATACTTCATGTAAAATGTAGTTTAGAAAATCAAGATCATCCAGTTGTAGAAAAGGTATCTAAAAGTAAACCAGAATTAACACACGAACAAAAAGTTTCAGAAAATTTTAATGCAGAAATAGACAAATTTCATAGAGAAAGTTCTATTGTTAGAATTAAGGTGTTGAAGACACTATCAGATATTATTTGTGTTATATATAAGACAGGACAACAGTGTATAGATGTTTATAATTTAGAGAATCGTGAGTTTAATATTATACCTCTTAAAGATATTACTTATGCAAAAATAGCAACATTAGAAGATAATAAACGTTTTGCTGAAGCAAAAAAAGATTACTTTGACATAATAAAGTCAAATCTATCTTTGTATCAAAGATTAGCCTATTCTAAAAAAATAGGTCAATTAACAGTATGGATGAATAACAAATTTTATATAGAAATTTATCTTAAAACACCTATTGGAAATATTAAGATAAAAGGTTATATTACATCTATAAACACACCTCTAATTACATTTAAGAAAGATGATAATACTAATCTTACTATACATGTTTCAAATATTTTAGATGCTAAGGTAGTAGAAGGTATATCGCCTCTTGATGAGCTTTCAGAGTCTATTAGAACTAAATTAAAGAAATTTTATAATGATAAAGATCATATAAAAATTTATGTTAAAACACCTATTGAAACTGTGACTATGAAAGGCTATGTTACTGCTATAGGTTCGTATGATATTGTATTTAAGAGTGATAATGGGTCTAAACTTGGTATAAATATTGAAAATATTTTAGATGCTAAAAAAGTAGAAGACATATCTCCTCTTGATAAGATTTCAGAGTCTATTAGAACTCAATTAAACTATTTTTTTAATAATAAAACTATGATTAGAGTTCACAGACCAAATGTTTTAGTAGATGTCATTGGTGAAATAAAGAAGTTGAATGACAACAGTATGGTTATTTACGACTTGGCTACATTTAAAGAGATAGCAATGCCCTTGGCAAATGACTTATCAGTATCTGTTGTTGATGAGATAACAAACAAACAAATGACAGAAGGACATAACCTTTATAAATGGTCAAAAGAGGTTATAGAAAAGATTTTTGAACCAACCACTAATCAAGAAGAAAAGAAAGAAGAACCTAAAGGAGTAACATTAACAAGTGGTTCTGTTATTGGAGAAAAGAAAGAAGAACAGTCTACTTTATATACTTATAATAAGATTACTAAAGCTTCTGATTCAGAAATGATTGAATATTTAAAAAATGTTGATACTGTAAAATTTACTTATAACAACAAGAAACGCGTTGTTCAAATTGAAGATCTAGGTACTACATTTTTTACAGGTACTGTATTAGATGATCATTCAATCAAGTCATTTACTTATAGTTGTATGACAGATATTGCTATAGTTAAGCCAATAAATATATCTAATGTTTTTAGTAGTTCTGTAGAAAAGATTAAATTAATTAATAAGTTTAATGAAACCAAGAAAACTTTAAGAAGAAAGTTTACTGGACTTTTAGTAAAGATTAAGATGTCAAATGATTTTAACAAAGATGTAAATATTATTAAGATTAATAATCAATACATGACTATGGTACAATTAGATAATAAAGATGTTATTACTAAATATTTCTCAAGAGGTCACACTGAGATTTTATCATGGTTACCAATAGACCCTAGTAGTGTCTCTTCTGAAACTGTTAAAACTACTTCTCCAAAAGGACTTGTCGATAAACAAACTGAAATTGGTAAGCAACTTAATAGTTTAGACAATAATCAAATGATTAGACTTTATAGTCGTAGCGGAAGTATTTTTGTAGGTAACAATGTAAAATGTGTAAATAATAGTTATGTATATATGAAAGATAATACTGGAAAAAATATTGGTTTGATGTTATCAATGATATCAAAATGGGAAAAAGAACCAATTATTACTACTAACGAATTAAAACAAGAAGTTAAAATGACACCTATTATTAACGAAGTTGATAAGGTAAAGAATGGCGATAGATGTACTTTTACTTATCATAATAAGCTAAGAACTGTTGATGTAACTTATGTAAATGACTATTATAGAACTATTCAAGGACAAGAAGTAAATACAACTAACATAAAGAGTTTTTCAAAGAATAAGATTACTGACCTCAAAATTATTCCTAAAGAACAGCCAGTTAACACTATTCAAAATGATATTGCTAATTTAGAAACTGGTGATAAGTGTATTTTTATGTATAAAAACAAATTAAGAAACGTTGAAGTAATGCGTATTTTAGGGCCTTATAAAACACTTGTTGGAAAAGAATTAGATAAGGATGGTGAGATTATTGGAGTAAAAAGATTTTTAAAAAAAAATATGACTAATATTAACATTATAAAAAATAAGTATAATAAATTAAGACAAGAACTTGAAAACAAATTAAAAGCAGAAGGAAATCTTACTTCTGAATACGGGATAAGAATGATATCAAACTTTGATGGTATCGTTGATGCAATTAATAATAAAAAACAATTATTAGCAGAAGTACAACCTGGGTATAGAACACTTTTTACACCATATGATATGGATGATACTTATGTACATGCTAAACATAACGGAAAAGATGTTAGATTTGTATTTTCTCTTATTCGTTTGTAAATAAAAGTTAACCTAAATTTAATTAATAATTATTAATTAAATTTACTTTTTAAAATATTTCAAAGCAAGTTTGACTAAAACAATAAATATCGTCGTTTTAATAATATTTGGAAGATGCATTGCATATAAAACATTATCTAATTTTTGTATAAATACAATTAATAAATTATTATGCTGAGTATATTTATAGGCTAGCGGTAAGTTATATTTTGTTAAAATATCATTTGTAACAATTTTACCACTTTCTACAGCACTTTCCATTGTCCAAATATTAATACTTGTTTTACAATGACCTCCTCCAATATACATATTTGACAATTCAGTTTTAGAGTCAGGTCTAAATTGTTCGTTAAAATAAGTATTAACCCATTTTTTATGTTTTGCTTCTAATTCTTCTCCATTCCATTGCCAATCATCATATAATGTAGCAAATAAAATTAAATCTTTACTTAATATTAAGCCATCATTATAAGTTTTAATAATTTCTTGAAGTTGTTGACCTTCAAATAATTGATGAATTATTTCTTCAATACATTGTTCTCGAGTTAATTGAGTGGCAGGTTTACCATATAAAGAACCGTTATTGATAGGAAGAATACAAGTACCACTCCATAAACTTTTAACGCCATCTCCTAAGAAAACATTTTTACCCCATACTTTGTCTTGAGAATAAAATGCTATATTATAAGGGCTATCTATACTAACCATACCGTTTTTATTAGGTTGAACGTTAATTTTTTTATTAAAAGCAATGACAAAACCAATTTGATTGTCTATAGTTTTAAGATAAAGATGTTGTTCATAAAGTTTTGGAAGATTACTTTCTTTAAGAACATCAATCATATCATAAGGATTTAAACAGAAACAATATTCATCTGATGCAATTTCTTGATTATTTACAATACATTTAATAACTTTTTGATTATCGTGTATAATTTTGTTTAGTTTAGTATTAAATATGATTTTTACGCCTTTGTTTTCTAGATATTTTTGCCAAAATATAAACCAAGCTTCACTAGTTGGTTGATTCATAACTCTAACATTAGGATTAAAAGGAGTGGCAAACATAAACTGAAAATTAATAAATAATCCAAAGTGAGCAAGACTTGTTAAAGTAATATTAATACCAAGTCCAGTACTAAAAACAAAATAAGTAAGATAATCATATGTTTCTTTAGTAACTTTATCTTTGATTAATGGAAGAAATGGTGTTTCAAACATTTCATTTCTACGTTTATCAGCACAAATTACACTTAAAAATAAATAAGTCAAATAAGGATAATCTTGAGGAGAAATATTAATTTGTTTGTTAATATTTGTTTCATTATTTTGTAATAACATAATATTAACAAGTTGATTAGAAAGATTATCAAATGCTGTAAAAGATGTAAATGATTCTTTACCAAGACCTTGGGTCTGGTTCACAATACCAATTTGATATTTATTTAGTTCATCTTCTACAATTTTATTTGTCATATGCCAACTTACTCCATTTTCTTTCCAAACTTCTTCTAAATTTTTTCCACCAGATCTTAAGATGATATAACCACCTGGATGTTCGTCGATAAATTTTGTAACATCGTAAACTTTGTCTTTATAATAGGTCCATAAATCGTCTTTAGTATTATGTTTTGAAATTTCATCTATAGAATAAGATGGTAAAAAGTTTTCTTTATTAATATTTGTAGCAGGAATACGTTGTAAAATATTAAAACAATTTTTATAAAAAGGCCAATAACCTCTCCACGAATGTTCCGTAGGAACTTTATTAAAAGGTACACGGATACTTTTAGCCATACCTCCAATAGAATCAGTAAGTTCATAAATATTAACTTTAAAACCTTTTTCAACTAATTCGTGAGCGATAGTTAGGCCTGCTATACCAGCGCCAAAAATACTTACTGTGCTCATTTTATATAAATAATAATATTTTAATTAATTATTATTTATTTTTAAACGCGTTCAAGAATAGTTAAACCATAACAATTAGTAAAACGTTCTTTTAAAATCCATTCAGGATGATTATCTAAAAATTCTAAAATAGCTGGCCATAATCCTTTTCTAATTTCTTCTTCAGGATAACCTGATTCCTCTGCTTGTTTTGCAGTATCCCATCCTCTTCTAATACTTTCTCCATCTTCTGCATCAATAGAAGTATCATGCATAATAATATATTTATTAGCCTTTGAATGAAGATGTTCTAATTCTCTTTTAAGATGACCATATACGTGCCAGCTATCAATATATAAAAGATCAACTTGAGGAATATTAGCAAAAATACTATTTTGATGGTTAAAAGTAAAGTCAAGATTAACATTTTTACAAATATCTTTACAATCTTCAATGACAGGATATTCGTTAATATCAACACCGATGTAAAAAAGATGAGGTTCATTTTCAAATTTAGTTTTATTGTCAAAAAGACCCATTAAAAATCCCCAAGTACTAAATCCACCTTCAATGCCAACTTCGCATACAGAATTACATTCTCTAGTATAATTATAAAATGTTTGAATATGTTCATGAGTAGTATGAGTTGAATTACGAGCATTATTAAAATTATTAAACAATCTAGCAATATGTTCTCCCTTCATTTCTGTTTATTATATTAATAAAAAGAAATCTTTAATTTATAATTTAATTTAACTTTTTTTACAAGAACTTGGGTGGTGTTCAATTAAAATACCATTATAATTTTTTACATTAGAATAGTCCCTTCTCATTGGTTGAAAAGGATGATATAATACCATTTTAATAAATTTATAAAATTCATAACAATAATTTACACTAGGTTCCATTATTTCAATGTGTTTATATGACCTGATTAACATCTATAAATAATATAATTTATTCGTTTAAACCATTAAATTCGTTTTTCCAGATATCAATTGCTGTTCTATATGCGTAATATTTGCGTTCTATATCACTTAACGCATCTATATAATCATAGATAAAATATTTATCTGTTAACTTTATTCCAGTATTATACATAATCTTAATTGCTTCTTGGTTTGGTTTATTTTCAATAACATACTTTAATTGGTCTTCTGTAAACTTATATTTACCATCAGCTAAAGCTTGTAAGAATGAAATAAATGTTCTTCTTCCTAATTGTTTAATTATATATGTAATATCGTTTTCATCTAACATTTTAATAAAAGAACGATTTCTCTTTATAAGAGCAATTACGCTATTATAGTCTTCTTCTTCGTAAAATGTATAAAATAATTCATTATCTATATCAAGTTGATTAAAATAATTTTCAATTAAAAAAATACTCATATAAATAAACTTTTTATCAGTTGTTCTTTTATGTGCATTTGTTTGAACAATGTCTCTTAACCTTAAATTTTCTTCATATAATATATCATCAAGAAGGTCTCTATCTTTTCTTTCAATTGCTAATTTAATATGATTTATCATTGTTTGTTTATCATAATGTTCAAACTTATAATAACGTTCCAATGGATAAAACATATCACCAGTATCATCTCCGTTTGGTTTAAATCCAAACTTAAGATAAAATGGAACTGCACTACTTACAGCAGTTAAGTTAATGCCAAAAATTCTTGGGTCATCTTTATAAAGATTAATAACTGCATTTAATAACATTGTTCCAACTCCTTTATAAGAAGAATCTGTTGCGGCTCTTGATGTAAGATAATTTACATGTACAGTATTAAGGCCACTTAATTCAGTTTGAGCAACCCCGCAAAGTTGTTCTTTTTCAGTTAAAGTAGCAGGTTTTACAGCAATAAAATAAATTAAATCTTTTTGTTTACAACCATAACTATCTAATGTTAAATATCTTGTAAAATGAGACTTTTGTTCGCGTTCAATTTTTTGGAAATATTTTAAGCGTTTTAAGTCAGCTGCTCTTGAACAATCAAGAATAGTAACATTACAATTTGACATTTTTATTATATTAATTATAATAAAAATATTTTTTAAAATTAACTTTATAAATTACGTTTTTCTTTAATATATATAGTTCCTATAATAACAGCACACACAGCAGTTGCAATAGCTCCAAATACAAGCAAAGGAGTAGACCATTTTA
>Ga0214921_10001659_pt1 | contig 37394 bp, 38 predicted proteins | sample LL1505_MetaG_FD_177992 | JGI IMG/M metagenome (GOLD analysis project Ga0214921, IMG submission 177992) | Freshwater microbial communities from Lake Lanier, Atlanta, Georgia, United States - LL-1505 | ecosystem: Environmental > Aquatic > Freshwater > Lake | place: USA: Georgia | collected...
GATCTACGCGACACCGCATTTGCCGCGGCATCAATCCGCCGAATCCGGCCATTCAGTTCGGTCTGGCCAAAACCATTGACCTTGAAGTACACCGCCTGGCCAGACTTGAGTGACTGCATCTGATCGGCAGCGACCAAGCCGTCAAAACGCATACTGGCGGGATCGATGACCTGGATGAGTTCCCGCCCGATCTGAACGGTATCGCCGGCTGACGCCTTTCGTGCGCTCACGACGCCATCGAATGGGGCCCGCACCTGCGTACGCTCAAGCTGCTGACGCGCAGAGACGATCCGGGTCTTAGCCGCCACCCAATCACTGCGCGCATTGTTACGACGAACCTCGGCATCATCCAGTGCCTGACTTGATGTCATTCCCTGCGCCTGGAGTGATTTAAGACGCTGCAGTTGACGTTCGGCACTTTCGAGCGATTGTCCGGAGGCGCGTGCAGACTCTTCAGCAGCGGTCAAACTGTCACGAATCGCAGTATCGTCGAGCACCGCCAACACCTCGCCCCGTCGCACGGGATCCCCGTTCTCTTTAGCCACTCGGATAATGACCGCTGACACCTCAGCGCGCAGATCAGCCCGGCGTTCCGGTTGGATCGAGCCCGTTACGATCGGCCCGGTCGAAAGTTCAGATTGCCCCACGACCAGAATGTCTTCACTGCCTAAACTGAGCGTGACCGGAGGTTCAACCACCTTCTCGGGTCCACTTTGAAATCGACCGCACGAAACCAGGGTCACAGTCAACAACACCGCGAGCTTCCGAATATGTGATCGGGTCAAAAGCTTGGGAGTCTTTTGCAGCATTTGAGCGTTCTGTGCGTGGGTTGAGAGCGGTCGCAAGCATACTGTTGCGATCGGTATTGCCACGTCGAATTCCATGTTAATCGAGCATTCTACTGCCGCCACCCTCACGATCGACCTGGGGGCCATCGCCCAAAACTGGCGATTCCTTGGCACACGGGCCGGAAGCTCGAGCCCACCCAAAGCTGGCCCCACCGCTGCATCAACCTCGACCACTGCGGCCTGCGCTGCTGTTGTCAAAGCAGACGCGTATGGACTTGGAGTGGCCGAGGTCGGGCCCGCGTTGTACCAGGCGGGTTGCCGAGATTTTTTTGTCGCGCTCGTTGATGAAGGGATTCAACTAAGGACTCTGATTGGACCGGATGCAACGGTCTATGTCCTGCATGGCCCCCAACCTAGCGCTGAAATCGAGTGCGCGCAACACGCTTTAGTGCCCGTTCTAAACAGCCCCGACCAATTCCAGCGCTGGTCAAACCTGGCCAAAATGCGAGGCGAACGTCTCCCCGCAGCGCTACAAGTAGACACCGGAATGCGCCGGCTCGGGTTTGACCCCGGGGACTTTGAAGCCCTCTCAAGCGAATCCTTTGCGGCGGCGAGGCTGAGCGGTATCGAGCCCATCTTGCTCATGAGCCACTTGGTCAGCGCAGAAGATCCCGCTGATCCAATCAATCGGATTCAACTCGAGCAATTCGAGATCGCACGCAAAAGCTGGCCTGGCTTGCGCTGCAGCCTGGCCAATTCTTCCGGAATCTTTCTCGGCCCTGCCTGGCATTTTGACCTCTTGCGCCCCGGGGCAGCGCTTTACGGCGTAGCGCCAGTCCTTAATCAACACAACCCGATGCGCCCTGTCATCCGTCTTCAGGCACCAATCATCCAGATTCGCACGATCGCGCCCGGGGACCGTGTGGGCTACAACCACACCTGGCGCGCAAGTCGGCCGACGCGGGTAGCGACCCTTTCAGTGGGCTATGCGGACGGTTACCTCCGTAGCCTGAGCAACCGCGCGATGGTGCGATTCATGGGCCAAACTGCGCCGCTCATTGGTCGGGTGTCGATGGATACGATCACCGTAGATGTCACCGACATGCCCGCACACCAACTGACACCGGGCGCCCAATTTGACCTGATTGACTCGGCCCACGATATCAATCAGGTGGCCACCGAGGCTGGCACGAATGCCTATGAGATCCTCACCAGCCTCGGCCCTCGATATCGTCGGCGGTATCTGGCCGCCTGAACAATGACTCACCCAGTCTATTTCCATCTATTTTTTGGAGTCTTTCCATGATTCATGTCGTTGCGATCATCACCGCCAAAGCTGGCGAACGTGCAGCCATCCTCGAAGCCTTTCACGCCAACGTCCCCGCAGTCCTTGCTGAAGACGGTTGTATTGAATACAACGCGGTAGTCGATACCGTGGACGGCCCCGCCTTTCAGACGCCTACTGGCTCCGACACGTTCATGGTGATCGAAAAATGGTCTAGCCTCGAAGCGCTCCAGGCTCATGCAGCAGCGCCGCACATGGCCGCCTATGCAGCAAAGGCTCGGCCACATATCGCGAACCGTGTCGTGCACGTTCTGTCGTCCGCGTTCTGAAATCAGTCGTCTGAACGCTCCTCAGGGCGTTCAAGCGTCGTGACCCAGGCGAGGATTTCGGCGACCACCCGATATAACTCCGGTGCGATCAGATCATCGACCTCGCAACGCAATAAGGCGTTGACCAAATTCGGGGCGTTCGCCATAGGAATGCCCGCGCGCACGGCCTCATCGATGATTTTTTCGGCTAACCAGTCTTCACCACGCGCAACGACGCGCGGCGCGGAATCGCCCGGCCTGTAGCGCAAGGCGGCCGCTTTGCGGGGCTCGCGTTGAAAGTCGCGGTGGGAGACCCTTTGAAGGTCTTTTCTGGACTCAGCCATTCCAGTGCAATTCCGTAAAACCTGGCAATCGGTGAAGCGCCTCCTCGAGGGCCGGCAACACGGGTCTCGCAGCGGTACCCAGATCCGGCGTCGCTCCAAGGGCTACCGAGAAGCGGCCATTCAGACTGCGAATCTCAAAATTGAGTTGCCCTCGAGGGCCAAGGTCCACCTGGCCTCGCAACATCCGCGCAATCCGGCCGCTCGTCGAAGAACCGGAAATCCCGGATTCCGAATCACCGCCCTGTTGTCGGCCACGTTTTCGGTTCGCCTCGCGCTCGGCGTTCGGCCTGTCGGGCTGAACCGGAAGCGGCAACAGGGTCAGACTGACCATGATGGGCGGGTTGCCCGCGTCCCTCTTGCCTTCGGTCGACGCCGCGAAGGGTGCCATGGTGGATGCGTTGGTCGATGCCGCAGTGGGTGCCGTGGTGGATGGGTTGGTCGATGCCGCAGTGGATGGGTTGGGGACTTCGGCTGAAGTCGATTCGCCGGTAACCGCCCCGTTTTGATGAGTGGTGACCGCGCCGCTCTGATGGTCGGTCAATGCGGCCTCTTTTGTGGCGGTCTGCGCCAGCACGACGCCATCCTGGCGCATCCCAACCGCGAGAATCGCCTTCATGAGAGCGGGCGAAGCGGCTTGCGCCAACGCGTTGGCGAGCGGTTCCGGCAGTCCAGGATTCGCTGGAATACTCAGACTCACCGTTCGGCCCTCAGACCAATTTGCTAACAGGCGTTGGATGATTGGTTGAGTGAATGCCATCGCGAGCAAACGCGGATTTATCCCCGCGGGACTGAGCACGACACCGGGCTTTCTCGGGGTCAGGTCGACCGCAGCGTCTGCCACCTGAGTCGTTCTGTTGACAGGAATGGCTCGCGACCGCGGCCCGGACGGTTCAGCCGGACCACGGCGCACCGAGTCGGAGGTTTGCCCGGATTCTTCGCCCCGCGGGATGAACATCGCACGTCCGCGCCCGTCGACCGAATCACGCGATGCCATTTCATCAGGCAATTCAACCGGCGGCAGCGGCGGTTGCCTTTCGCTGGGCTGAGCAGATGCCGGCAAAGTCGGCATCAAAGGCATTAAAGCGGGCAGGCTCATCGGAGTCGAGAACTCCTTCAGTTCAACCCTTAGAACGGCGCTGCAAGCATATTCATTTAGCGCTTCGGAGCGAAGGCAAGGCCTTAGCGCAAAATCCCCAACAGATTCGAATAGCTATCGGTCCAAGGCTTGAACGTTGGCTTGACCGGCAACCGCTCCCAGTCAAAGACATTTGCAGACGTAGCGGACACGGTGGGTTGGAGTACCGCCCATTCCGAGCGCCGGCACAAAGAGAAATGCGCATCCGGTAAGAACGTGAAAGCAAACGCATTTCGGTCAAACGCGTGCGCGGCAGCGGCCATGACTGGACGCAAATCGAGATACGTATTGGTCGTGTGAAACGCCAGAATGCCGCCTGGTTTGAGATGGCGGAGATAGATTTCGATGGCCTCAAGGGTGACCAGATGGGTCGGAATCGAGTCGCCCGAAAAGGCATCAAGCACCAGCAGATCAAACTGTTGGGGTGGCTCACGCTCCAGCATCAATCTCCCGTCGCCCAGCACCGGCACAATCTCAGCCTCACTTCGTTTCAGATAATTGAACTCTGTGCGCGCCAAATCGAGCACCTGCTCATTGATCTCATAAATGCGCATGACGTCGCCCTTGCGCCCATAGGCTGCAAGAGTCCCTGCGCCCAATCCGATCACACCAATTTTGCGTGCGGGTTCGCTCGGCAAAGACCGAATGGCCCGTTCAATGCCTGATCCCACACAATAGTAGGAGGTCGGCTGATCCTGGAATTTTGGCGCCAGGGCCTCTTCGCCGTGAATGATTCGGCCATGAAACATGGCCCGAACCGGCCCGAGCACCCGATCCTCGCGATCATCGATCCGAAGTTGACCGTAAAAATTACGAACAACGACCCGATAGCCATCGACATAATCCATCGAGATCGTCCCCAGACGGATGCCGTAGATGATCAACGAAACCACCAGAAGCATTCGTATGGGGAGCCGGTATTCGCGCCATAAGAGGATGACCACCAGGACCGACACCAGAAAGAGACCGATCGGAAGCTCGAAATAGGCGTTGAATACGGCCGGCGCGACCAGGCCGACCAGCAAGCCGCCAAGCGCTCCTCCCAGGGAGATCATGAGATAGAAGAGGGTCAGGTACTGGACTGGCGGTTTGCGACGGACCAATTCACCGTGGCAGACCATACAAAAAATAAAGAGACTGATGCTCAAGAGCGCCACAAGGATGGGCGCACTCATGCCGACCATCTCAACGACGCTGTCGAGCCAGATCAAGGCAAACGGCAACGAGATCAGGTACATCGAGCGCAGATAGAACTGCGGCGCATCGAAGCAAAGAATGAAACTCAGCAGATAGATACCGAGCGGCAAGACCCACAAAAAAGGCACAGGAGCAACGTCCTGCGTCATATGCCGGGTCAGCGCCAGCAACAGGATGGACGCCGTCGCGGCGAGCCCGAGCCACAACAGACAATCGCCCCAACTCGGCGCCTTCCCCGGAGTCGTTGCGGCTTGGGTCGACTGCGGTTCAACGGTTCCTGGAATCACTTTCCAGGTAAACGCGACCACACCGAGGCAGGCCAGCACAAACCCTGCGTATCCAAGCGACCAAAAATTCGCCTGTAGCTGCACCGCCCACTGCGGCTCAACCAGCACGGGATAGGTGAGCAAAGCCAGCATGGAGGCCAAATTTGACAGCGCATACAAGCGATACGGTTGCGCCTCTACTCCCCCGGCGTCCGCCGCTCGTGCCAACCAGGCCTGCATCAACGGACCCGTGGTTGAAAGTAGGAGATAGGGTGCACCGACTGCGGTCGCAAGGACTGCGAGAACATTCAGCGACGGGTGCGCGAGGGCTGTGCCCTTCCAGTCGGGATTTGCCGCGACCGGCAGAGCAATCAAGCTGATCAAGAGCAACCCCGCGTGAATCTGCAGTTGCCGCCGCAGGCTCAACGTCGAATGCAGGACATGTACGTAGGCGTAGCCGAGCAGAAGCTCGACCTGAAAGAACACCATACACACGCTCCACACCGACGAAGATCCGCCAAACCAGGGCAGGATCATCTTCGCCACGATCGGCTGGACCTGAAAAAGCAAGAATGCCGAGAGAAAAACGGTGATTGCAAAAAGGGGCATGAAAGGGGTGTCCAGAATCTCGGTCCGACGCGCACGGGCGCTACAGTACCGGTAATTGCTGCCGTTTCACTCGCGAGGCACGTTCAGTTCTTCAAGCTTGGCTAATTCCACCCATGAGTTGGAATAGCACTCTACTAGCCATTTCGGTGCTGCGATGGGACTCAAAGGCAAGCATCCACTTGGGTATTTGCGTCCTAACGCCTCTTGACGCCCGATCTGGCCAGATTTGAGGCCAGGGAAAATTCGTTCGCAAAAAGGGCATAAAGGTGATCTGATGATCGATCACGGCAAGCTGAAAGGTCCTATAATCTGGAATTGCTTGTCGTAACTCGCGTTGCCGATGTTGCCGTGGAGTGACCTCGTTCATGCATAGGGCTACAAAAGCCATTCAAAATAGCCGTACAATTCCGTATCCGTTCCGATTACAACCAAGGCGAGCAAATTGGGTTCAAATACCGAACTGAAGGATTTCCTGTTCCGCGTCAAGAATGTCATCGCGACTGTCGAAGAATCGACGGGATTTGATACGCTTGAGCCAACCTCCAAGAACATTCTGGAATACGTCGCACGAGCCGAGCTTGAGGAGCGAGAGATTTTTGTAGCCGACGTCATTCGGCACCGCGACCTCGGCAGCGTGGCAAACCTCCACGGCCGGCTGTCCGCCCTCGTTCAAATGGGGTGGCTGACGCTGTTGCCAGAACCCACCGACGGCCGTCGCAAGCGAGTCATCCTGGCGCAACCTGCCCGCTCGGCCTACAACAAGATGTCCACCAAGCTCGAAAACGCGCTCAAGCCCCGCGACTAAGGTCTGCGCCTGGGCAAAACCAGTGCACTTTGGCCGCCGCTCCGACAGGCGGCGGACGAGCGTGATTCTGGAGCGGGTGATGGGAATCGAACCCACGCTTGAGGCTTGGGAAGCCGCCGTTCTACCATTGAACTACACCCGCAAATTCAGTGGATCCTAGCACGAGCCCGGGGGCTTCATTTAAGCACCCGCCCGTCAGTCCGGACGGCGGACCTTCCTCGCATATCCGGAGTTTCGTTCACCGTCGTGGACACCTCACACCAAGCCAGCGCGAGGCCTGGGAATCCGGAATGCCAAAGTGGGGCCTGCCTTGGCAGCCCCACCCACTCGACCTCGCCGAGGTCTTCGGCCGCGAGGCCCCCCGGGTTCTCGAGATCGGTTTTGGCATGGGCGAGACCACGGCGCAAATTGCCGCCGCCGACCCCGAAACGGATTTTCTTGGCGTCGAGGTTTACACCGCTGGTTGCGGAGCCTTGCTCCGTCGTATCGCCGAACACAATCTGACGAATCTGAGAATCATTCAGCATGACGCCATGGAAGTGGTGCGTGACATGATTCAAGCCTCGACACTGGACCGGATCCAAATTTTCTTCCCAGACCCCTGGCCCAAAGCCCGACATCACAAACGCCGACTGATTCGCCCCGACTTCGTGGAAGAACTTGCCATTCGGTTAAAACCGGGGGGCATCCTGCATTGCGCAACAGACTGGGCGCCATATGCCGACGTCATGCTCGAGGTCCTATCCGCGAACCCGGCACTGCAAACCCAGTCGACAACGCCCGACGGCTTCGCCCCCCGCCCCGCCCATCGGCCACTTACCCGATTTGAGTCGCGGGGCCTGCGCCTTGGCCACGATGTTTTCGATATGGTCTACCAACGCAATAGAGACGTCCTTTAGCCCCTGGCCCTGCTCACAGCGTCCAGCCGATTGATCCACTCCACGCGGTCACCAAGACCAACCCGCCGAAGCCGATCCGGTACCACGCGAAGACTGTAAAGGTGTGCGAGGCAACAAACCGGATCAGCCAATGCACGCAAACCAACGCGGACAGGAACGAAAACCCGAGGCCAACGGAAAACAGTGGCAGATCCTCGAGCGAGAGCAAAGCACGGGCTTTCCAGAGATCGTAGGCGCCAGCCGCCATTAAGGTTGGCATTGCCAAGAAGAACGAAAATTCGGTCGCAGCTTGCCGCGACAACCCGAACAGCATACCGCCAATAATCGTCGCACCCGAACGGCTTGTCCCCGGAATCAGTGCAAACGCCTGCGCAACCCCGAGTTTGATTGCATCGCGCCAATCCATGGCGTCCATCGACAGAACCCGAGGTCCACCCTGCCCGGATGCGACCAGCGCCGCCTGCCGGTGCTCCACCCAAAGAATGATCAGTCCCCCGACGATAAATGCGAGCGCCACTGGGACGGGGGCAAACAAGGACCGCTTGATGGCCGAGCCAAAAGCCAAGCCAAGAACGGCTGCGGGCGTAAACGCCAACGCGATGTGGATGACAAACTGCCGAGATGACTGACCCGCTGTGTCCGAGCGTCCGAGACCACCCAACACGCTGATGACTCGCGCTCGAAAGTACCAGAGCACCGCCAACATGGCACCGGACTGAATGGCGATTTCGAATACCTTTGCCCGTTCGTCCACAAAACCCAGCAAATGGCCCACGAGAATGAGGTGCCCCGTACTGGAAACGGGCAAGAACTCGGTTAATCCCTCCACGATGCCCAAGAGGGCGGCCTTGACCAGAAGCGGGAGTGCGATCAGAAAGTCCATGGAGCCTTGCTCATCTCAGAAAAAAGCGATTTTCGTCGCACCGCTCGACGAGGCCCTGCAGGATCATTTCGTCCAGATGCTGGGTAATTGTTCGGCGCTCTGCCCCATCGAGCCAAACCGCATTGGCATGCGGGGGATAGAGCACACGCGCTTGCACCAATGACTCAATTGTGTGGCGACCTGACTTCAACAACTCGAGTACACGTTCGGAACGCTGATTGATCTTGCTGACAAAGGCCGTCAATGCCGCATCAAAGGTCTCACGATTTTGGATGACTCCCCGATGATGCGAGGTCACCCAGATTGACGCAGGCAGTTCACTGACCCGGGCCAGGGTCTTCCGAAAATCAGCGAGGCTCGACGTGGCGTCACCGTAGTACGGACCAAAGCCGGTGAGATCAATATCGCCTAAAAATGCAAGGCCGATCGGTTCGACCCAAAGCACGCAGTGCCCCCGGGTGTGGCCAGGCATATGCACCGCCTGAACCTTGAGCCCCCCCAGATCCCAGTTGGCCCCATCCTGATAACCCTGAGCACGAATGCAGGGCTGCCAGTCAAAATCGCGCTCGATCTGCGGCCGTAACTGCGCCAACACATCCGCCTCGTAGCCGTAGTGCTCGGCCAGCCCTTCCCAGCTACGTGCGGCTTCAACGTCGCCCTCATGGACAAAAATTTCGGCCTTGTTGAGCCTGGGCAACCCAACCACATGGTCCTCATGGACGTGCCCCAGAATCGCCAAGTCCACTGATTCGAACCATTCCCCGAGGCCCGCGGAAAATTGGCGAGTCATGAGCGGTGTATCAAAGACCGCCAGCGTATCGCTGCCCTCAAGCAGGATCTGATTACCATCGGGGTACTTACCGGATCGATCCCCAAAAATGACCGTCACAGGACCAAATTGAGCACTCGCCAATGCGGGCTCGTTCGCAGCGGCGAAATCCTGAACTCGACCCAAAGCCATCCCACTCCTCCTGCGCGACCACTGACTGGATTCGCGGCTTGATGGTTTCAATCTCAGCGGACTGAGTATAGTCAGGTGCGCCGACCGACACACCGATTGATTCCGCGATTGATTCCCCGATTGATTCCCCGTCGCGGCAGGTAGAATCCTCACAGCTTTTGGGAGCTCAAATGGATATCGAACGCGCGCGATTCAATATGGTCGAACAGCAGATTCGCCCCTGGGATGTGCTCGACCCCGAAGTTCTAGAGCTTTTGTATGCCCTCAAGCGGGAGGATTTCGTACCACCCGCTTACCGTGCGATGGCCTTTACGGATATGGAAATTCCACTCGCCGTGGGTGATCTGCCCACGGGACAGGCCATGTTCTCGCCAAAAGTGGAAGCTCGACTGCTGCAGGAATTGGCTCTGCAGCGCAATGAATCCGTCCTTGAAGTGGGATCCGGTTCGGGCTACATGGCAGCGCTCATGGCGCATCGAGCCGGCCAGGTTGTCTCCCTCGAGATCCATCCGGCGATCGCCCAGTTCGCAAAAGAAAACCTCTCCCGTGCGGCGATCACGAACGTGCGGATCGAGTGTGCAGACGGTGCCCAAATTGGTACGCCTGGCAGCGTCGCCGGCGATGTCTCGACACAGCAAGGTTGGGACGCGATCGTCTTGTCGGGGTCGGTCGCCTTAATGCCCGAAAACATTCTGGCTAGATTACGCGCAGGCGGCCGGGCCATCGCCATTGTGGGTGAGGCCCCCGTCATGTCCGCTCGCTTGTTCACCCGTATCGACGGTGGTGGCTCTGCCGTCGCACGCTTTGAAACGGTGGACTTGTTTGAAACGATGGCCATCCCGTTGCAACATTTCCCCCAGCTTGAATCTTTTCACTTCTGAGCGTCCCTGCGCTTCAGCACCCCGCCATGCACCAAATCAGCCCCACTGAACTGGCAAGACAACTCGCCAGCGCCAAAGATGCCGCCGCCCCGATGCCGTTTGTTCTCGACATCCGGGAAACCTGGGAAGTCGAGCGCGCCTCGATCCCGGGAGCCCACAATCTGCCGATGAGTCAGATTGTTGCCCGCGTGAGTGAACTCGACCCGCAGCAACCCGTAATCTGCATGTGTCATCACGGTGGGCGTTCGATGCAAGTCGGCGCCTGGCTAGAAACTCAGGGCTTCGTCCACGTCACGAATTTGACCGGCGGGATTGAAGCCTGGTCGCTCGAAGTCGATGCCACGACACCACGCTATTGATCGACCCCCGATCGATCGTTCAAGAAAGATCGACCACGAAGCGAACTGAAATCATGAATTTAAAACCGCTCGCAAGCCTGGCCGTTGCCGTGGTCTTGGCATGCGCCCAGTCACCAGCCAGGGCTCTGGACCTGAAGCAGGCGCTCGAGGCCGCATCCCGCCAGGACGCCCAACTGGCCTCGGCACGAGCGCAGCTACAGACCGTGCGCGAACGTGTTCCGCAGGCGGCTGCCGGGCTGCTCCCAACCGTCAGCGGGATCACCAATATTAATCGTCAGGCAGTTGAGGTTGCGACTTCTCCGAGTACCCGCCGCGAATTCAGCCCGCGCCAATTCGCGATCAGCCTGAATCAGCCCTTGCTTCGAATGGATCGATTCGAAACGCTGGAGCAAAGCAAGCTCGCGGTCGCGCAAGCCGAGGCTGCGCTAGAAGCCAGTCGCCAGGACCTGATCGTGCGGGTCGCCACAGCCTACTTCGACATCTTGTCGGCACAAGACACACTGGCAGCCGTGCGCGCTCAAAAGCGCGCAATCGCCCTGCAACTCGAGAGCGCAAAACGCAATTTTCAGGTCGGTACCGCCACCATCACAGACCAGCAAGAAGCTCAGGCTCGAGCAGATCTCACAGACTCCCAGGAGATTGCGGCTGAGAACGACCTCGGCAACAAGCGCAACGCTCTGGCAATTTTGACGGGCCGCCCAATCCCTGAAATGTCCACCCTGGATGGGTTACGACCGGGCCTGGCATTGCTCCCGCCGGAGCCGGCGCAAGATGAAGCCTGGACCGAACGCGCGCGAAGCGAAAACATGAGTGTTCGTCAAGCCGCCATTGCACTCGAAGTCGCACGCCGCGAAATCACCAAAGCCCGCTTTGGACATTGGCCCACCATTGATCTCGTGAGTTCGGCGAGTCGAAGCGAAAATTCCTCCATTGGCTCGTCCCCACCCGTCAACATCAACTCGATGTCGGTCGGCCTGCAACTGGCTGTACCCATCTATGCCGGCGGTGCGGTCACTGGTCGGGTCCGCGAAGTTGTGGCCGCCAGCGAAAAAGCCGTGGCCGATCTCGAAGTGGCGCGACGCAGCGCGGATCTCACAGCCCGGCAACTGCTTCGCAAAGTGACCTCTGGTTTGGCTCAGGTGCGTGCACTTGAGGCAGCCGAGCGGTCCAGTCAGCTTGCACTCGACTCGAATCTGCTGGGCTATCAGGTCGGCGTGCGCATCAACATTGATGTCCTGAACGCGCAGCAACAACTCTTTTCAACCCGTCGCGATCTCGCACTGGCCCGCTACACCGTTTTGGTGGATGGCCTGCGCCTGCGTCAATCCGTCGGGGGACTGGACGAAAACGATCTAAGCTCCATCAATGCACTGCTAACCGCAATCTTACCGGCAGCGGAGGCTGCCGGGACGGTTACCGGAAAATCCACCTCAATATCCACCAGCCCATCCGCCGCCCCCCCGGCTGCCACAGCCCCGGTGGCGGCGCCCTCCGTCACGACCGTGAACCCGCAACCGATCGACGCGAACCCGCCCATGGCCATCGCGCCGGTCAAGCCGAGTCGCGGGGCAAAAGGCAAACCAAAGCCCTGAGCGTCCGCTGGGTGGCACCGCGATGTGAAGCCACCCACTCGAGCGCGGACAACGACATCGCAGCGCGCTGACTCGGGTTCTCGGCAACGTGTTGCGAAAGTGCGATCGCATGGGAAGCATTTTCCGCCCGCAGGGCTGCTCCGCATTCAACAGCATCCTCCGCCGCCTGCGCAAAATTAAAGGTATGCGGCCCAAGCACCACGGGGCAACCCACCGCGGCGGCTTCAATGAGATTTTGACCGCCAAACGGGCGCAGCGATCCCCCCAGAATCGCGACATCGGCCATCGCGTACCACGCGGTCATCTCCCCCATGGAATCCCCCAGGATCACCTCGGCCTGAGCCCAATCCGCTTCCTTCGAACGACGAGCGAGCCGAAATCCCTTCGCCTTGATCTGATCAGCAACCGCCTCAAACCGCTGCGGATGACGAGGCACAAAAACCCAAAACATTTTTCGATTCAGGTCGGCCAGTAAATCCGCCTCTTCGCCATCCCGCGTACTCGCAGCCAGAATGACCGGGCGACTAGACTTGCCCCCAGACTTGCCCCCCGACTCCGGCCCAGACAGACCCGCCCGCCACTGGCGTCCAAGCGCAGCCAATGCGGTATCAACGGGTCGATCGAACTTGAGGTTACCGGCGACCAATACCCCGTTGACGCCCAAAGTTTGAAGCCGGTCTGCGTCACGCGATGTCTGCGCAACGACGACCGCAAGAGACGCCAGCGCGGGCTCGATCAACCAGCGAATTCGTTGTGCGCGGCGCAACGAACGCGGCGATAATCTCGCGTTGACCAATGCCATTGGGACCCCCGCCTCCGAGCACTGCGCGATCAAATTGGGCCAAACCTCGGTCTCCATCAGAACGCCAAGCCCGGGGCGATGCGCCGTCAAAAATCGACGCACCGCCCCGGGCGTGTCATACGGTAACCAAGCCAGTTCAACTCGGCCGGCAAATTCGGCCCGGACCGAAATCTCCGAACCGGCCGCCCGCCCAGTCGCTGTCATATGGGTCAGCAGAAACCGCACTGCGGGATCGTGTTCGAGCCATGCCTGCATCAACGGAACGCAGGCATGGGTTTCGCCGAGCGAAACCGCATGCAACCAGACCCTTGGGCCAGAGCCTTCTGGATCCCGAGAACGCCCCCGCTGGCCCTGCAAACCCCAGCCCCAGCGCTCCCACCACCGAAACCCATAGCCCGGCTCGCGTCGCGCTCGTAGCCAAAGTCGCAAGAGCAACGCGGGGGTAGCAATCCAAACCAGCAGGGTCCAGAGCAGCAGACTGAAACGCCGGCGCGGGTTGTGTCGATTGCGCCGACGGCGCGAATCCCCCCCCGGCAGCACCGACCTTAGTGCCAACGTCCAATCCGGTCGATCACGGAACGCACCTGATCGGGAGAAGGCGGCTTTCCGTGACCCCCTACTGCCTCAGCGCGGACCAGCCAGTCCGGAAAGTAAACGCGCGGATCGGTCGCCGTAAAAATACCGACCAGCGGCGCGCCATACGCCGCGGCAAGATGCAGTAACCCAGTGTCGACCCCCGCCACAAGATTGGCCCTCGACATCAACCAGGTCACTTCGGCCATCGTCATTGCGGGCGCCACTTGGGCGTATCGCAGCCCCTCGGTCAGGGCGCGTGCGCGGGCATGCTCAGCCGGATTACCCCAGGGCAAAATCGAGAATCGGCGAGCCGCTTCAAACAACTCGAGCAACGCGCGCCAGGATCGATCTGGCCATCGCTTTTCTTCCCGCGCAGTCCCGTGCAACAGCACGGCAAAAGCATGTTCGCCGAATCGGCTGGCGAATGCGGCCACCTCCCCCCCCGGCTCTGGTGCTGCCCGCAGGCCAAAGACCGGGTTACCCACCGGCTGGTAACCTACAGCAGCACCAGCCAATTTGCGCATCCGCTCCACGGGAGGCAACTTAGGATCGACCGCATAGGTCTTGCCATACGCCCAAGTGGCCAGAGGCTCACGCACGCTGGCTCGATCAAATCCTGCCCGCGGCCCAATCGCCTGAGTCGACAACAATGCACTCTTGATCAGCCCTTGAAGGTCGAGCACCAGCCCATAGCGGCGACCGCGAACGCTATCGCGCCAGGTTTTCCATTCGGATCGCGTCGCCGCCGAAAACGGCGCGTTACGCCACCGCCGCACAGCCACCGGCAAAGTCCGTCCGACGGCAGGATGCCAGTGAATCAGATCAGCGAAGCTGTCTTCAACCACCCAATCCAGTTCCAATTCAGCGCCCTTCTGGCGGAAGTGGCGAGCCAGATCCGTCGCAACCGGAAGCGCATGGACGACATCGCCCATCGAGGTGGTCTTTATGATCAGAATTCGCATGATGTGCTGACGTCCAGGCAACCGGCAAAGATCGCTCATTTTGCCGCTATCCTTGATGGTTGAGTCACGCAAGCTCGCTTTTAGGCCTTCTATGCTTCTTGTCACTGGCGGCGCCGGGTTTATCGGTGCCAATTTTGTGTTGAACACGATTGCAACGACGGGGGAGCCGATCGTTGTCCTTGATGCGCTGACCTACGCAGCCAATCCGGCCAACCTTGCACCACTGGCCGAAGATCCCCGCCTGCAGCTTGTTGTGGGCGATATCGGCGATCGACCCCTGGTGCGTTCGCTGCTCGAACAACATCAACCTCGCGCCGTAGTGCACTTCGCCGCCGAAAGTCACGTCGACCGGTCAATCGCAGCGTCGGACGCCTTTGTTCGAACGAACGTCATGGGCACCCATGCCTTACTCGAGGAGTCCCGTCTGTTCTGGAACCAGCTCGCCCCCCAGAGCCGGGATCGTTTTCGATTTTTGCATGTCTCAACCGATGAGGTCTTTGGGTCACTCGGCCCGCAGGACCCCGCGTTCAATGAACACACGCCGTACGCACCGAACAGCCCTTACAGCGCCTCAAAAGCCGCGAGCGATCATCTGGTGCGCGCATGGCATCACACCTACGGCTTGCCGACCCTGATCACGAACTGTTCAAACAATTACGGACCGTTCCAGTTTCCAGAAAAGCTGATCCCGCTCACGATTCATCGGGCACTTGCCGGAGAACCGATCCCCGTTTACGGCGACGGCAGTAATGTGCGCGACTGGTTACACGTCAGTGACCACTGCACCGCCATCGGAACGGTCCTCGAAGGCAGCAGGCCCGGCGAAACCTGGGTCATCGGTGGTAATGCCGAGCGGCGCAACATCGATCTTGTCCATACCTTATGCGACGTTCTCGATCGTTTACGTCCAGACCCCGTGGGCCAATCGTATCGACGCCTGATCACGTTCGTCACCGACCGCCCCGGCCATGACCAGCGTTACGCGATTGATGCGAGGCGACTGCGTGACCAGTTGGGATGGACACCCGCCAAGACCTTCGAGGGCGGACTCGAAGAGACCGTTCAGTGGTACTTGAACCACGGTGACTGGCTGGACAACGTCACCAGCGGTCGCTATCGCGACTGGATTTCCCAGCAGTACAGTGACCGCGATGGGGGGCAGCGATGAAAGGCATTTTGCTGGCCGGAGGCTCCGGCACGCGCTTGTACCCGGTGACACAAGTCGTGTCCAAACAGCTATTGCCGGTCTTTGACAAGCCGATGATCTACTACCCGCTCACGACCCTGATGCTGGCGGGTATTCGCGAAATTTTGATCATCTCCACACCGCAGGATCTCCCTCGCTTCAGACAACTCCTGGGCGATGGGCAGCAATGGGGCGTCACCTTTATCTATGCGGAACAGCCCTCGCCCGATGGCCTTGCGCAGGCTTTCATCATCGGTCGGGACTTTGTTGGCCAGGATCGGGTCGCACTGGCACTTGGTGACAATCTCTTTCACGGCCATGATCTGTCCGCGCTCGTCCGAACGGCTGCACAACGCGAGCACGGCGCGACCGTGTTCGCCTATGCCGTCGAAGATCCCGAACGTTACGGGGTCGTCAGTTTTGACGCCAGCGGTCGCGCGATCGACATTGAAGAGAAGCCCCTTAAGCCCAAGTCGCGCTATGCCGTGACAGGCCTCTATTTTTATGACAATCGCGTGCTGGAAATCGCCGCGCAGGTCAAGCCGTCGCAACGCGGCGAACTTGAAATCACCGACGTCAACAGGGCCTACCTTGCCATGGGTCAACTCGAGGTCGCGGTCATGGGGCGCGGCTACGCCTGGCTCGACACGGGGACTCACGAATCCCTGCTCGAGGCGAGCGCCTTCATTGAGACGATCGAACGGCGTCAAGGTCTCAAAGTCGCCTGCCCAGAAGAGGTTGCATTCAGGCTTGGCTGGATCGATGCGGACCAGCTGCGCACGCTTGCAAAGCCACTGGCCAAAACCAGCTACGGTCGCTACCTGCTTCGGGTCATCGACGAACAGATTTTTGGATAAACCCCATGCAGGTCAAACCCACCAATCTCCCGGGCGTTCTGATTCTCGAACCCAAGTTGTTTTCCGATGACCGAGGTTTTTTCACCGAACAATTCAATGCCAGAGTGTTCGCTGAGGCAACTGGCTTTCACGGGACCTTTGTTCAGGACAACCTTTCACGCTCGCTACGCGGAGTCGTCCGCGGCCTGCACTACCAATTGGGACAGCCACAATCCAAACTCGTCGCGTGCCTCCGGGGTGAGATCTTCGATGTCGCGGTGGATCTTCGTCGGGACTCGCCGCACTTTGGCCAATGGACCGGATTCGTGCTTTCAGAAGCGAATCGCCAGCAAGCCTGGATTCCCCCTGGATTCGGTCACGGGTTCGTCGCGTTAAGCGATGTTGCAGAAGTTTTTTATAAAGTCGACGCCTTTAGGCATGCGCCGGGCGAACGATCGATTTTGTGGAATGATCCTCAGATCGGTATCGATTGGCCCCTCGAAGGCACCGACGTCCGACTCTCGCCCAAAGATGAACAGGCCCCCGGCTTGAGCCAGGCTGAAATCTTTGAGATCGATTCGGTTGGCGGGCTGGGTAACGGGTGCAGCATCGATGGCCCTTAAATTCCTGGTCACGGGTTCCACTGGCCAGGTCGGCCAGGCCTTGGTCGAACATCTTGCTGAGCATGGTGAAGTCGTTGCACTCAACCGCCAACAACTCGATCTGACCGACCCCTCAGCGATCGCTAAAACCGTCCGCGCCATTGCGCCCAACATCGTTTTTAACCCAGCGGCCTGGACTGCTGTCGACGCGGCGGAGTCTGATCCTGGCGGCGCCAACGCGGTAAATGCCGAGGCCCCACGGTTGCTCGCTGAGGCCGCGCGGGACACCGGCGCGCTATTCGTCCACTGGTCAACCGATTTTGTTTTCAACGGCGTCGCGCCGGTAAGTGAGACTGATGCTCACCGGTCAGGCCAGCCCCGCGGTTGGCTCGAAACCGATCGACCCGATCCGATTTCGGTCTACGGCACCAGCAAGCTCGAAGGCGAACAAGGCGTGCTCACAAGCGGCGCGCGCGCGCTTGTCCTGCGCACTGCATGGGTTTGGTCCCGCGGCGGCAAGTGCTTCCCCGAGGCGATTCTAAAACGTGCCCGAAGCGGCGGCGCGCTGCGGGTCGTTTCAGACCAACAAGGCACCCCCACCCATGCCCCGAGTCTGGCCCAGGCCGCGATCGATGCGGCCTTGATCCTTTGGCATGAGCCCGGACGCGAGGGGCTCTACCACCTGACCAACTCGGGTCATACAACCTGGTACGAATTTGCGCTTGCAGCCTGCGAGGCGGCAGGCCTTGAACCCAGCATCCAACCCATCACCACAGCCGACTGGCCCACACCGGCCAAGCGCCCCGCCTGGTCGGTACTGGACTGCAGTCGATTCGAAGAGGCTTTCGGCCTGCGCCTGCCCGATTGGCGCGACGAAGTACTCGAGGCTTACCAGGCTTAGATCGGGCCCAGGACCGACTTTGGGACGGGCTTGGGGCGCTAAAAAGACAAGTCGATCGTTGGGTCAATGGCGCGCATCGCTTGGGCAAATTGCGCCTGAATGTTCGCCAACGCCCGCACGCTATCACCCTCGAAACGACAGACCAGAACCGGCGTTGTATTGGACGCACGCACGAGACCAAAGCCGTCTTCAAATTCAACCCGCAATCCATCGATCGTGATGCGTTCACGCTCACCCGCTAGCGGGGCTGCCTGCAAAAGTTGGGCAACAAAGCGATGGTTTTCACCTTCGGGGCGCTTGACCTGAAGCTCCGGCGTCGACTGATCCTGAGGAATTGCATCCAGAACCTCAGACGCGTCACTAGAGCGAGACAAGATCTCCAGCAGGCGGGCACCTGCATACAGACCGTCATCGAAGCCGTACCAACGCTCGGCAAAAAACAAATGCCCGCTTAATTCGCCAGCGAATGGGGCACCGGTCGACCGCAAGCGGGCTTTGATTAAGGAATGTCCAGTGGCATTCATCAAGGGGACGCCACCGGCCGCACGCACTTCATGGGCGACATGGCGTGAACACTTCACATCAAAAATAATGTCGGCACCGGGGCGACGGGATAGCACGTCACGCGCCATCAAAATGAGCTGTCGGTCGGGCCAAATAATATTGCCCGTTCGAGTCACCACACCCAAGCGGTCGCCATCGCCATCAAAAGCCAACCCGAGTTCAGCATCGTGAGACTGAACCGCTCGAATCAGATCCTGAAGGTTTTCGGGGTGCGCCGGATCCGGATGATGATTCGGAAAAGAACCATCTACCTCACAGAACAACTCGACCACCTCGCACCCCAAGGCCCGAAAAAGCGCGGGCGCAAAGGCCCCAGCAATGCCGTTACCGGCGTCAATCGCAATGCGCATCGGCCGAGTAAGTCTTACCGCGTCCGGACGATCACCCGAAATACGATCCAGATAACGCGACTCAATATCCTCTTGGTGCAAACGCCCGCGAGCCGCAGGATCGGGCATCCGGGCATCCGCGGTTGCTCCATCGCGGATGGTCGCGAGTAAGCCCTGAATGGCTTGACCATGCAGCGTTTCGCCCGCGATCACCATCTTGAGCCCATTGTATTCAGGCGGGTTATGACTGCCGGTGACCATGACGGCCGAGCCTGTCCCCAGCTCAAAGCCGGCGAAATAAGTCATTGGAGTCGTTACGCAGCCAAGATCGATCACATCGACGCCGACATCTCGTAACCCATCACCCAGGGCTTTCGCCAGCCGCGGCCCGGAAAGACGACCATCTCGCCCCAACGAAATGGCGGGTCTGCCCGCAGGACTCAGGCCCACGTCGGCACCACGCAAAATCGCGAGGCCCAAAGCGCGGCCGATATGCAAGACAGCACCCTCCGTCAGTGTCCGATCAACGATGCCACGGATGTCGTAGGCTTTGAAGATCGAGCCGTCAAGGCGCTCGGGCTCGAATGGCGCGTTCACCGGTTGGTCGCTACCGTTCTGATCTTGGTTCATGGGGCTTCTCCGGGAGGGGGGACGACGCGTCCATAGGTGTCTTCAAACCGGACGATATCGTCCTCACCCAAATAACTACCAGACTGAACTTCAATCATCTCCAGCGGCACCCGGCCGGGGTTTTCTAATCGATGAACCGTGCCAAGTGGTATATAGGTGCTTTCATTTTCTGACAGCAGAAAAGTTTCATCGCCGCGCGTAACGCGTGCAGTCCCGCGTACAACGATCCAATGCTCGGCGCGGTGATGATGCATCTGCAGAGAGAGTTGCTCGCCAGGCTTCACCGTGATGCGCTTGACCTGAAATCGATCACCCGAGTCGATTGCATCATATTCACCCCATGGACGCGCGACGCGTCGATGTTGGGTGGCTACTGAGAGGCCTCGCTCACGCAGTTTTGACACCACATCCTTGACGCGTTCTGCTTCGGAGGCGCTGGCCACCAGGACCGCGTCTGGCGTGTCGATGACGAGAACATCCGACAGACCGAGCGCGACCACGACACGGTGAGGTGAATGCAGATACGTTCGTTGGCAATCAATCGCTAAAGTTTGACCGACTGCACGGTTACCCTCGGGATCGGCATCGGCCAGGTCAGCCACAGCATTCCAGCTTCCGACGTCACTCCAGGCGCCGGCGAAAGGCGTCACGGCAATCTGATCATGATGTTCGAGCACTGCATAGTCGATACTTTCGGATCGAATATTCAAAAACTCAGCAGAGCCCGGGCGCAAAAAATGGCCGTCTACCTTGGCACTATGCATCGCGACCCCGGCAGCTTCAAAGATGTCCGGCGCATGACGCTCAAGGGCCGCGAGAAGGGTTTTCGCGCTCACTAAAAAAATGCCAGCGTTCCACCAGTGGTCACCCCGCGCCAACAACTCGGCCGCTTTCAGCGCGTTAGGCTTCTCGACGAAGCGCAGGACCTTACGCACTTCATTGCGCCCATCGTTGCCAACGCCATGGTCACCGTCGTCGCGAACGTCCTCGCCAATTGAATCACCATACTGAATATAACCGTACGCTGTTGAAGGCTGAACTGGAACGACACCAAACGTCACGAACCATCCCGCGCGCGCCGCTGCAACACCTGACAGGATGGTCTGGCAGAACGTTCCAACGTCTGGAACATATTGATCCGAAGGCAGGAAAAGCAGCAACGGATCAGGCTGGGATTCAGTCGATTGGGTCGTTGCGTAATAGGCCGCGCAGGCCATGGCTGCGGCGGTATTGCGCCCTCGGGGCTCGAGCAGAATGGTTCCCGCCACGCCGGCTCGGTCACATTCATCGGCGACCAGAAAACGGTGCGTCTCGTTCGCCACACAAAGCACGGCAGGCTTTCGAGCCATGCTCGAGTCCAGGCCTGAGCTCGCGACGCTTGCGGACCGCTCGAGCGTAGCCGACAGCAGACTTCTACCACCCACCAGCGGAACGAACTGCTTGGGCAATGACTCTCGGCTAAGGGGCCATAGTCGGGTACCGCTACCGCCGCAAAGAATGACAGGGAGGATGGAATCAATCATCAATAAACAGTCGAATCCAGGACAGAAACCAGAAATCGCGGTGCGCAAGCGCCCTCAGCCGCGCTAGTGTAACGGCCTGTTGAACCATGACACGAAGTGCGATGAACCCAACTGACATTTACGTCATCGGCGACCTTCAGGGCTGCTGTCATGCGCTCGATCGCCTGCTTCAGCGAATTGATGATGGTGCCGACCCCGAATTTCAAGCGCAGCCGATACTCTGGTTCGCAGGCGATCTCGTGAACCGCGGGCCAGACTCGCTCGGTGCCTTGCGTCGCGTTCGTGCACTAGGCGATCGTGCCACCGTCGTGCTCGGCAATCACGATCTGAACCTTCTCGCTGTTGCGGCCGGAGTGCGCCGAGTGCACCGGAGCGACACGCTGAATCCGATCCTGTCCGCACCCGACCGTGAAGAATTGCTGCGCTGGCTGCGCCACCGTCCCCTCGCGCATTTCGCTGCAGGACATTTACTCGTTCATGCGGGTGTCTTGCCGAGCTGGGGCGCAACGGAAGTCCTCGCATTAGCGAGCGAAGTGGAGGCGGAATTGCGAGGCCCCAGCTGGCGTGAGTTTCTGGCGACCATGTATGGAGATTTGCCGAATGCCTGGAACCCTTCAATGCGCGGCAGTGATCGACTGCGGGTGATCGTGAATGCGCTGACCCGGATCCGCTACACAACGCCCTCGGGAACCATGGAATACGCAGCCAAGGAAGCCCTTGGCGCCGGCCCCATCGGATACGTTCCCTGGTTTGAATGCCCCTCGCGCAAAACCGCTGAAGTCACGGTGGTCTGCGGACACTGGTCAACGCTCGGTCTGATCAACCGGCCCAATCTGATCGCACTCGACACGGGCTGTGTCTGGGGTGGTCAGCTGACCGCGATGCGGCTGCGTGATCGTCACATCCTTCAGATCGACTGTTCAGGCGAACGCTGACTCAGGTCACAACCTCAGCCTCAGCCTCAGCCTCAGCCCCAACCGGTAAGGGAAAGAGCGTTTGCCTTACGGCGGCCTCCGCCGCTCTGGCAAGTGCGTGCCGGTTTCGCACTCCAGTGCTTTGGGCTCGGTCCTCCGCGGTCAGCGGCGCGAGCGGAACCATGACAGCCCTCGTTTCCGGTTCTGCGAGAACCCTCCAGAGCGACTGCGCGAACGTCGTGGAACCGACAAATTCCACGGCCGTCGAGCGTTGACCCGACCCATCTTCGTAGCGCAGGGCTAACGGCTGAACCACGCAATCCGCGCGTACCGCTGCCTCGACCAGATTGGCATGAAAAGGCAGAACGACCGTTCCATCGCTGGTCGTCCCTTCCGCGAAGACCGCCACCCGCCCCCCCGCACGGAGTTGCTCGGTCGCCGTCTCGAGGACTTGATGAACAGCGTGACGCCGGCCGCGTTCGATGAACAAGGTCCCCGCGCGGTCACACAGGAAGCCGACCAATGGCCAACTCCGGATCTCCGCTTTTGCAATGAAAGAGCAGGGCTCGACGGAGTCGATCACCAGGATATCGAGCCAACTAACGTGATTGGGAAGGACCAATCCGGCGGATACCAAGGGTTTTCCGGTTGACTTGACCCGTACCCCGGCCGCACGAAGTGTCCAGCGCGCCCAGGTTCGGATCAGGCCACGCTGGAGATTCGGCGACAGTGATCGCAACACGGTCAATGCCGCCACCATCCCTGCCAGAAGGCAAATCGACATCCCAAACAGCCGCCACGCCGCGCGAACGAGGCGCCAGTTCAACAGTCCCGTTCCTTCATACGCGTTCGAAGATCGGCTGCCCCGCGACAAAGGTCGTCATCACACGACCCGCCACCTCGTAGCCCAGGAAGGGCGAATGGCGCCCCTGGCTGACCAGACTATTGCGGTCCACCGTCCACAGGGCGTCCGGATCGAAAATCATCAGATCGGCCACCGACCCAAGCTCCAACCTACCGGCACCCGTGCCCGCCATGCGATCCATCCCGACGATCGCCGCGGGGCCGGTCGTGATTGTCGCGATCGCGCGCGCAAGGGGAGTGCGCGTTTCAGTGGCCCACTTTAAAACCAAGGGCAGCAGCAGTTCGAGACCAGTGGTTCCTGGCTCGGCTTCACCATAGGGCAAAGCCTTTGCATCATCATCGACAGGCGTATGGTCCGAACAAATTGCATCCACGGTGCCGTCCCCAAGACCAGCACGAATGGCATCACGGTCACGCTGTGATCGAAACGGCGGATCGACTCGATGATTGGCATCAAACCAGCCGATATCCTGATCTGTGACATGCAAATGATGGACTGAAACGTCGCAGGTCACCGGCAAGCCTTCGAGCTTTGCCGCTCTGACCAGGGCCACACCAGCAGCGGATGACAATCGGCAAAAATGAACCCGTGCCTGGGTGACCCGCACCAGTTCGAGCATCGTCTGCAGCGCGACCGTCTCGGCAATGACAGGAATCCCCGGCAACCCCATTCGACTCGCCAACGGACCCGCGTGAACGATCCCGCCTCGGGCCAGGCAGGGATCCTGCGGCTGCAACCAGACCTGAAAACCAAACGTCTTCGCGTACTGCAACGCACGCAATAAGACCTGCGAATCGGCGATCGCAACGTTTGCTTGCGAAAAGCCCACACAACCCGCCTCCGCGAGTTCTGCCATTTCCGTAATCACCGTTCCCTGCAACGCAACGGTCAGTGCCCCCAAGGGGTAGAGGTGAGCACCAGCGAGCCCGCGGGCGCGATGCTTGAGCATCTCGACCAACCCTGGTTCGTCGAGCGGTGGATCGGTATCCGGCGGGCAAACCAGAGCCGTCACGCCGCCCACCAGGGCCGCCTGCATTTCACTCTCGAGTGTCGCGCGATACTCAAAACCCGGTTCCCGCAATCGCGCCGCCAAGTCCACGAGTCCCGGTGTGATGATCATTCCGCGCGCGTCGATCACACGGTCAGGAACCCACCCATCCGGCAGAACACTCGACGATCCGGGTACCTGGTCGCCGATCGCGATCACACGCCCATCAGCGATGTGCAGATCCGATCGGATCCCATGTTGATCATCCGTTGGAGCAGACCGTTCGAACGGGGTCAGAACGCGGCCGTTGACAATTGAGATTTTCATGCCGCGATAATCCCCAGAACCGCCATCCGGACCGCGATCCCAAAGGTGACCTGCGACAGAATCACCGCTTGCGGGCCATCCGCTACGGCGCTGTCAATCTCGACACCACGGTTCATCGGGCCTGGGTGCATTACGATCGCATCCGGGGCGGCATAGGCGAGTTTCTCAGGTGTCAGGCCGTAGTGTTTGAAATACTCCTGAGCGCTCGGTAGCAGCGCGCCGCGCATGCGTTCGTTCTGCAATCGAAGCATGATCACCACATCGACATCCCGCAAGCCCTCGCGCATGTCATGAAACACGCGTACGCCCATCGACTCGAGCCCACCCGGCAGCAAAGTGGCAGGCCCAACCGCCCTCACGTCCGGGACCCCAAGAGTGGTCAATGCATGGATGTTGCTTCGGGCAACTCGCGAATGAAGAATATCTCCCACCAAAGCGATCCGCAGACCGGTGAAATTCTTCTTAAAATGACGAATGGTGTAAGCGTCTAGCAAGGCCTGTGTCGGATGCTCGTGACGACCGTCGCCCGCGTTGATGACGTGAACATCTTTGCCAAGATGATCCAGGTGCTGAGCGATCAAAAAAGGCGCACCGCTCTGCGCATGCCGCACGACAAACAAATCCGCGTTCATCGCGGCCAGATTATCGATTGTATCCAGCAAGCTCTCGCCCTTCGAGGCCGAACTGGCGGAGATATTCAGATTAAAGACATCCGCCGAAAGTCGCTGCGCAGCGATCTCGAAAGTCGTTCTTGTACGTGTTGAATTTTCAAAAAAAAGATTGAATACGCTCCGTCCACGTAACAAGGGAAGCTTCTTAACCGTGCGATCGCTGACATCCAGAAAAGCGGATGCCGTATCAAGCACCCGCTCAATCATCGCCTTGGGCAGGCCATCAATCGAGAGCAGATGACGCAGGCGCCCCTGGCCGTCAATTTGGGGATGGCGCCGGATCATCGAGGTCCTTATTCAACACGAAACGAAAAGTGCCCTTGCGTGTCTTGCGATAACACCAGCTGCTGGGCCCCACGCAGCGAAATCGATACACCCACAAACCGCGCCGAGATGGGTAACTCCCGCCCCCCACGATCGGCGAGCACAGCCAGTTCGACTCGAGCCGGTCGGCCATGATCAAACAGTTCATTGAGTGTCGCGCGGGCTGTTCTTCCGGTAAACAACACATCATCGACCACGATCAGGTCAGCGGCTTCGACGTCAAAGGGCAGGACCGTTGGCTTGATGTTGGTTGGCAATCCCCTCGAGCCATAGTCATCTCGATGAAACGCACTGGACAGATAACCCAAAGGAGAGTTCAGACCGAGATCTGTGTGCAATCGCTCCGCCAGCCATGCCCCACCGGAGTGAACCCCCACGAGCACCGGCGACCGACACTCATCGGCGAGAACCCTTCGCAACTGATCGAGAAGGTGAACGTACGCGCGGTCTGCATTCAGCGCGCCCAACGCATCCTCCGGATCGCGCGTCGGCGTGCTCATCAAGTCAGCGCCGGCGTCGGCTGATCAAGCCATTGTTGCAACACAATTGCCGCGGCCGCTGCATCCTCATCTTCGCGCGAAGCGCGCCCGCGATAGCCCGTCCGGGCCTCGTCATCGAGTGCTCGGGCCGAGGTCGTCGAATAATTCTCGTCCACCAAATGAACGGGTTTACCAAACCGGCCCTGTAACTGGCGGGCAAAACGCTCGCAACGGGCCGTCACCGGCAACGGCTTGCCGTCCGAATGGGTAGGGCGCCCCACCACCAGTCGGTCCGGGCACCACTGTGCTATCAACTGCCCCAGCTGAGCAAAACGGACCTGGGTCTCGGTCGCCTGAACGATCGTGACCGGCGACGCGCCCCCGGTCAGGGTATTACCGACTGCCACGCCAATTCGGCGCTCGCCGAAATCAAATCCCAAGATCGTCTCGGCACGGGTCCCGGTGCCGGCGGACAGAACAGGCCGAGGCGCCAGATCAGGCATGACCCGCTGACGCCGACAAAAAGGCCGGATCAAAGCCCAGCAGCTTGATCGCCTGATCAAAGCGCTGCGCCACCGGTGTCGAAAAAATCAGATCGGGCGATGCCGGGACGGTCAGCCAGGCGTTTTGCGCGAGCTCCTGTTCCAGCTGCCCCGGACCCCATCCCGCATAGCCCAACGTCACTAGCAACTCGGGGGGACCCTGACCAGCGGCCACCGCCTCCAACACGTCCTTCGAAGACGTCAAGCCCAACTGCTCTCCGATCACCACGGTCGAACTCCAATGCCCGGCCGGCCGATGGAGCACAAAACCGCGATCAGATTGCACGGGCCCCCCGACAAAAACCGGCGCGCTCGCGAGGGGTGAAATCTCAAGCTTCAGATCGATCCGGTCAAAAAGCCCTGCGAGATCAAGATCGGCCATCGGTCGATTAATGACTAAACCCAGCGCACCCCGCTCGCTGTGCTCAGCGAGGAGGATGACGGTACGTCCGAAGTTTGGATCGTCCATGGCTGGCATGGCGATCAGGAAGTGGTTGGCTAGCGCAACACAATCAGGAACTGGATTCATCGCCACATTGTAAGGGGGCGCTTGGACAGGACACAATCCGGTTCATGAATGGTCTAGTTTGGTTCCGACGCGACCTGCGCGTCAACGATCACTTCGCACTGTCCCGAGCCTTGCAGGCTTGCCAGCGCGTCTGGTGCGTCTTTGTCTTTGACACGGAGATCCTCGACGCCCTGCCAAGTCGCTCAGACCGGCGAGTCGAATTCATTCACGACGCACTTGAAGAACTGCAGGCCAGCCTAGGAAAACTCTCGCCTGCGGGCCATTTGATCGTCCTCAAAGGGCCTTCGCGTGAAGCCATCCCCTGGCTTGCACAGCAGCTGCAGTGCAAAACCGTTTTCATCAATCGTGACTTTGAGCCCTCCGCCATCGATCGCGATCAAGAGGTCGAACGCTCGCTCAAGTTCGCGGGAATTGAACTGGAACAGACTCTGGATCACGTCATCTTTGCGCCGCAGGCCTTACGCACGGCCGCTGGGAGCGGCTACACGGTCTTCAGTCCCTACCGAAACGCGTGGCTCAAGCACCTCACTGCGTCACATTTAACGCCGCACGCCGTTCTGCCCTTCGCGGCCGCGCTCGCACCTTGGCCTGTCGAACTGTCCGCAACGCCAGAGACCCTGGGTGGTCCCTGGTCTGGCCCTCCGGGTCTGGAAGCCATTGGATTTGAGCCAACCAACTTGAGGGCCCTCGGCATACAAGCTGGGGAGGCTGCGGCGCAGACACTGTTCGAATCGTTTGTAAAACGGATCGGAGATTACCGCCGTCATCGGGATTTTCCGGCGATTCGGGGCCCCTCCTATTTATCGGTTCATCTGCGCTTTGGAACCATTTCAATCCGCCAACTGGTTCGAACCGCGCTTCAAATTCAGCAGACGGATGCAGTCGCGTCAGACGGTGCCACAAGCTGGTTAGCCGAACTGATCTGGCGCGATTTCTACGTCCAAATTTTAGCCAACTGGCCACACGTCACCCAATCGGCGTTTAAGCCGGATTACGACAGAATTCGATTTGCGGACGACGAAGCCGCTGAAGCACGATTTTTTGCTTGGACTGAGGGGCGCACAGGTTATCCCCTGGTCGACGCCGCGATCGCCCAGATTCGCCATAGCGGCTGGATGCATAACCGTCTGCGCATGGTCACCGCGTCTTTCCTGATCAAGGACCTCGGGCTTCACTGGAACCGGGGTGAGCGCTGGTTTGCCGACCAACTTCTTGACTTCGATCTGTCAGCCAACAACGGCGGCTGGCAGTGGGCTTCATCCAGCGGATGTGACGCCCAGCCCTATTTCAGGATTTTCAACCCGATCACCCAGTCGGAAAAATTTGATCCAGACGGACGCTTCATCCGCCGCTATCTGCCGCAGTTGGCCTCGCTTCCGACAAAAGCACTGCATGCCCCCTGGCTGGCTTCAGCAGAAACCCTGCAGGCGGCGGGTGTCAAGCTGGGCGTTACCTACCCGCACCCGATTGTCGACCACGCTCAGGCCCGACTCACCACCCTGGAACGCTACGCCGTCGTTCGCTCACGGCCCGAGTCAGAATAGCCACCAGCCCGCGTAAGCCATCGGTCCGCGCGAACCGTCAGATTTCGACCAACTCGAAATCGGCCTTCTGCGCCCCGCACTCCGGACAAGTCCAAGCGATCGGCACATCCTCCCACCGTGTCCCCGGGGCAATCCCATCGTCGGGCAAACCCGCAGCCTCATCATAAATCCAGCCGCAAATCAGGCACATCCAGGTTCGGAACGGGGTTTCGGAGCTCATCGAATCGATTCTCAGGGTAAGAACAAGGGTAAAAGTCCTGTGATCTTACCGAAACGGCCGCGATGGGCCCGAGTGGCTCGTAGACCAAGGCGCTCGATTGACGGCCTCGAATCGCCACCTCGCCCAGACAGCGGCAGTGGATCGATCGGGCGCCCTTCGCCGTTCGGGCTCCCACGAGAATCACCACATCCAAAGCATGGGCCATGGATTGGAAGCGAGCGGCTAGGTTGACCGCATCCCCGATGACTGTCGGCACCGCGGTTTCGTTCGGACCGAGCTGGCCAATCTGCACCATCCCGGTGTTAACGCCAATACTGACCTCGAGTCTAGGATGCCCCATTGTCTCAAACTCGCGGTCTAGCGCCCGCGCAGCGGCGACCATGGCAAAGGCCGCGCAGAGCGCCTGATCCTCTTGCTCTGGATCGAACAGGGGTGCCCCCCAGTACGCCATGACTGAATCGCCAATGTACTTGTCTACGGTACCCTGAAACCGAAGGATCACCTCGGTCATCTCGGTTAAAAAGCGGTGGACATAGCAATGCAGGGCGAGCGGCTCGAGCTGCTCTGCGATTCGGGAAAAACCCCGAATGTCGGCGAAAAGGATCGTTAACTCCCGCGCCTCACTGGCCGCAAACCTCGTGGGCATGGCGGGGGTCGAAATGATCTGCCTTGGCTCCATGGATCGGCAGTGTCCGGGGGTCGTCTAGATACGGTCAAGGCCTCATTTGGCGTAGCAATTTTCAGGCCCCCAACTCCGTCATGGCCCGGGCGCAAACCGTTCCGGAGGACCACGCCCACTGAAAGTTGTACCCGCCCAGCCAACCCGTGATATCGACCACTTCTCCAATGAAGTGCAGGCCTGGGATCCGGCGGCTCTCCATCGTTCGCGGGTCCAATTCCCGGGTGGAGACCCCACCTCGCATCACCTCCGCCTTACGCCACCCCTCGGACCCGGATGGCGTCATCGTCCAGGACTGGATCCGCCCCGAAAGTTCCTGCAACACCCGATCGGGGAAGTCAGCGATTCGGTTCGAACCCAACTCCGCCGGGTGTCCGGTGAGGGGCTCGAACCCATCCTGGGCGAGTCGTCGCGGCAAGCGCTCCGCCAAAATGGTCGACAAGGCTTTTCGTCCACCGGCCTTCAGCTGAACCAACTCCTTTGCCAATTCCTGACCCGGCAGCAGATTGACCTGCAACGCATCACCTGGGCGCCAAAAACTCGACGTCTGCAGCACAGCAGGACCGCTCAATCCACGATGCGTGAAGAGTAAATCCTCGACAAACCGAACGGGTTTAGGTTGCCGACCCGAAGCCACCGGGTAGACCGACTTTGGTTGAACCTGAATGCCCACCTCGAGGGAAATGCCGGCCAGCGGAACGAATGCGGCCCAATCCTGAGCCGCAAATGTCAGTGGAACCAGGGCCGGACGCGGTTCAACCACGCTCAACCCAAATTGTTTCGCCAAGATCAGCCCCCAATCCGTGGCACCGATCTTGGGCACAGGTAGCCCGCCGGTCGCCACGACCAGTCGCCTGGCCTCGATCGGACCCGCATCAGTCTGAAGCTGAAACCCCTGCCCTTTCCGCGCAACCGACCGAACTGCAACCGGCCTCCGCCATGCGACACCCGCTCGCTCGCACTCGGCGACCAGCATCGCAATGATTTCCTCGGCCGAAGTGTCGCAAAATAATTGGCCACGATGCTTCTCGTGAAAACCGATTCGATACCGACGAACCAACTCGATAAACTCAGTGGGCGGATGCTCGCGCAGGGCAAATCGCGCGAACAGTGGGTCGTCACCCAGATAACGATCGATCTGATCGCCCTCAAGATTTGTAAAGTTGCAACGACCACCCCCTGAAATACGGATCTTTTCAGCCAGTCTGGGGGCATGGTCGATCAGGACGACCCGAGCACCGCGCGCACCCGCCTGAGCGGCGCAGTACATGCCTGCAGCGCCCGCACCGACGATCGCTACATCAAAACAATCCGGACCCTTAATCGCTCGCGTCATCTCGCAGACGCTCCCGGCGAACTCGACATCGATGCCCCCGCGGCCTTGGCCACCGCCCGGACTTGAGCCGCAATGACGTCCGGAACGGGGTTGACGCCTTCAAGCACCGCTGTGATCCAGGCAGCCGTCGACTGCGCATCCCGCTCGGGCCAGATCGGTTCGCCCCCAGTCGCTACGGACTGGCCTTCCACGACCGTCTGCCAGTGGCCGTCGCTGAACCAGTCGATCTTCGAAGACCGCCGAACATTGGCTACTACCTCGCCCTCGGTTGCGCGCATGACCATCGCATGGGCCTCCAACCGTTCCAACGTCGCACGTTGAAGACGATCAAACTCCGGGTGGGTGTACGCCGACAACCGCAGACAGGACGGAAGCGTCGTTGGATTGAGCAATTTGGCAATGGTGTGTCCCGTATTTCGCAATCCCAGTAAGGTTCGAAAACCCAACATTCGCGCAAGCGGCGGCGCCAGAACATCGATCGGCACAAAGGCGGGTTCGCCCCGTTGAAGACTCGCTTCAGCCTGCCCGATGGACTCGCACGGATGCCGCCCCAATACAGACCAGATTTCAGCGCTGGCGGTACGGCCCGGATCGTGACGAACGCCATGTACGATCACCTGTATCCCTTCGCTCGCCAGCAGGCAAGCCAGCAGCGGCACGAGATTGGGCGCGTTGCGAGCTCCGTTATAGGTCGGAATCGCAACGACTGGTCGCCCCGCCTCCACGCTAATCCGCTCCTGCCGGTCTTGCAGTGCATCGAGGGCGCCAACCAGTTCATCGACCGATTCACCCTTCATGCGCAGTGCGATCAGAACCGCACCGACCTGTGCTGGGTCCAACAGTCCGTCGAAAAGCCAGGAAAAAAGCTGGGCAGCCTCGTGGCGCTCGAGGCTTCGGGCCCCTGAGGCGCCGCGTCCGATCCGTTTCAGCAGCGGTTGGAGATTCATGCGCGGTATCCTACTCAGATCATGCTTGTACTCGGGATCGAATCTTCGTGCGACGAAACCGGTGTTGCACTCTATGACACGGACAGAGGTCTGCGCGCACAAGCCCTGCATTCTCAGGTCGCCATGCATGAGCAATATGGGGGGGTGGTCCCGGAACTCGCCTCGCGGGACCACATTCGTCGCGTATTGCCACTCACCGACCGAGTCCTTCGTGATGCAGGCGCTCGCCGTGGCGATGTGAATGCCATTGCCTACACGGCGGGTCCGGGTCTCATTGGCGCGCTCTTGGTTGGTGCTTCAGTCGCCACTGCGGCCGCCTGGGCACTTGGGGTCCCAGCGATCGGCATCCATCACCTCGAAGGTCACCTGCTCAGCCCGCTACTCTCCAGCGACCCGCCCGATTTCCCATTCGTGGCCTTGCTGGTCTCTGGCGGGCACACTCAACTACTTGAAGTCACCGGCATTGGCCGGTATCGACTGCTTGGCGACACCCTCGACGATGCAGCGGGAGAAGCGTTTGACAAATCCGCGAAGTTGCTTGGATTGGGCTACCCGGGCGGCCCCGCGATCGCCCGCCTGGCCGACTCCGGTGACCCGAGGCGGTTCGCGTTGCCCCGCCCCATGCTGCGCTCTGGGAATCTCGAATTTTCATTCAGCGGACTCAAAACAGCAGTCGCGACGCAGGTGCAACGCGCCCAACGCGACGAAGTCCCCAACACCGCGCAAGATCCCCAATTTCGCGCCGATCTCGCCGCGGCCGTTCAAGCAGCCATTGTCGAAGTGCTGGTAGCCAAATCATTGAGTGCACTTAAAACGACTGGACATCTCACTCTGGTTGTCGCTGGCGGCGTCAGCGCGAATCGCCTGCTGCGCGAACAGTTCGCCCATGCCGAAACCAAATTGGGCATTCGCGTTTGTTTCCCTGAACCCGAACTCTGTACTGATAACGGCGCCATGATCGCCTTCGCGGGCGCGCTGCGCCTGAGCGCTGGGCTGCCAGCCCCGGACCAGCGCGTTCGCCCGCGCTGGCCCCTCGAAGAACTTACACCCGACGGTTGATTCAAACGCGCTGCGTGTCAACGAGCACTTAGGCCTCGAGCCAGGGGTGCGAAGGTTCGGACGCGCCCAAGAAATCCGCTTGGGCCATCCTTCTGGGGTTTTCCATGCGCCTGACATCCAGCAACCATCGGCCGATCGTCGAGCTTGCCCCAAATCCGCTCGCCGAACTCACTTCGCCAGCCTACGCGCCCCAGCAGGAGAGCAGCGCCGAACCTGAGCGCAGCGTACTGCCTGCGTTATCGCGGGTTCGTCTGCACACACTACGGATCGGGGTGGTTGGTTTAGGTTACGTTGGGCTGCCTCTGGCGGTCGCCTTTGGGCGACGCTTCCAAACCATTGGGCACGATGCATCTGCTGGGCATATCGACCGCCTGCAGTCTGGTCACGATCCTGCAGGAGAGATCGAAACGAGCCAACTCCGGAGCGCTCAACGCCTTCAATTTACCGCCGATTCCGAATCGCTTCGCGATTGCGAGATGCTCTTCATTTGCGTCCCAACCCCCGTCAATGCGGCACATCAACCCGATTTTGGCCCACTGATTGACGCGACGAGAACAGTCGCCCGTACCCTCCAAAAGGGCACAGTCATCATCTACGAATCCACGGTTTACCCAGGCGCCACCGAAGAAATCTGCATCCCCATCCTGGAAACCGAATCCGGATTGCGCTGGAAACTGGACTTCCATGTCGGTTACTCCCCCGAGCGAATCAACCCCGGTGACCGCAAACACACCCTGAGTACGGTCTGCAAAGTAGTCTCAGGAGACACCCCCGAGGCGCTTGAGCTGATCGCCCAAACCTATGAACAGATCGTTGAAGCGGGCGTCTTTCGGGCCAGCAGCATTGCGGTCGCAGAAGCCTCCAAGGTCATCGAGAACACCCAGCGCGATCTCAATATCGCCCTCATGAACGAGTTGTCCCTGATCTTTCACCGCATGGGCCTAGACACCCAAGAGGTGCTTGAAGCGGCGGGTACCAAGTGGAATTTTCTGCCATTTCGTCCTGGCCTGGTCGGTGGTCACTGCATCGGAGTCGATCCGTATTACCTCACCCACAAGGCCGAAAAACTCGGCTACCACCCCCAAGTCATTCTCGCCGGACGACGAATCAATGATGGGATGGGAAAATACGTCGCCGAGCAAACCGTCAAAGAAATCACCAAGGCCGGACTTCCGGTCGCAGGCGCTCCTGTCACGATCCTGGGCCTCACCTTCAAGGAAGACGTCGCCGACCTGCGTAACTCTAGAGTCTTCGACGTCGTCAGCGAGTTACGAAGCTATGGCGCCCAGGTCCATGTGCATGATCCGGTCGCCGACCCTGCAGAAGCGTTTAGGGAATACGGAATTGAATTGAAACCCTGGGACCAACTCCCCCGCTCCAATGCAATTGTCGCGGCGGTTGCCCACCGCTCGCTGACCCAGCTTCCGATCGAACAGATCGCTCAAAAACTATATCCGGGTGGCGTCTTTATTGATATCAAATCCGCCTTCCCTGCCGCTGCATTGACGCGACTCGGTGCGCGTGTCTGGCGACTTTGAGCGCGTTTGATCGCTTGGGTCCAGAACCACCGCTCCGCATTGCCTGCATGCTCCGAGACCCCTACCCACCTTATCGCGCAGACATGGCGGTTCTTTTTGGGCGTTGTCTCCCACTGCGCGGCATTCAAACGGACTTACTGGCCGCCATGGATCCCGTGCGCCCACAAACGCCATGGCCGGCCGGAAAGTCGATCGTTCGGCGCTTGCCAGGCCCGCACTGGTTTGCCTATCTGTGCCTCCCGCTCGTCGATCTACCTATTCTCGGTTGGGCCAGGCAGGCTGACCTTATCCAAGCCCGCGACCGAATCCGATCTGGCCTGATGGGACTGCTGGCAGCGCGGATCTTTGCCAAACCATTCATCTACTGGATGTCATTCCCGATTGTCGAAGGACATGCGGTTCGGGCGCGCGAACTCCGGGCCGAGGACGGCAGACTCAGAAAGGCCGCGGCACACGCCCGCGCTTGGCTGGCCCAGCGGGCAGAGTCGTGGGTTTTGCGGCGCGCGGATCATCTCTTTGTGCAAAGTCACGCAATGCGCGATGCGCTGGCCCTGAGGGGCCTGCGCCTTGAAAAGATGACCGTGGTCCCGATGGGGATTGATCTCGATTTCTTCCTTCCACCACCAACCCCCTCCTCGCATCCGATCCTTTCCAATCGTCGTGTCATCGCGCATCTCGGAACCATCGGCCGGTCGCGATCAACCCAGTTCCTGCTTATGCTCATCCAGGCGCTGAGGGTTGAGTTTCCTGATGTGCTGTTACTGATCGTCGGTGATGGGCTCAATGAGGACGACCGGCGGTGGATCCGGCAAGAGTTAACCCAACGTGACCTCGCCAAGCACGTCCACCTGACCGGCTGGATTGCGCAGAGCGAAGCCCTGCGCTGGGTTGCCAGTGCTTCGATCGGCCTATCCCCAATCCCACGGGGGGCTCTCTTCGACGTGTCCTCACCCACCAAGGTGGGTGAATACCTCGCCCTCGGGATCCCCTGCGTGGCCAATGACATTCCTGACCAAAAAAGGGTCCTAGAGCAGAGTCAGGGCGGATTTTGCGTACCGATGCAAGTCGATACATTTCTGGCCGCAATTCGAACGCTATTACTCGATCCCGAAAAGGCGCGCCGCATGGGTGCACAAGGCAGCCAATGGATCTCAGAGCACCGAAGCTACGACCGCCTGGCCGATCAGGTTGCCACCACCTACCGCAGGATCGCGATCAACGCCCCATCGGTGATCAATCGGTGATCAGTCAGTGACCGATCTCATCGCGCTCAATGAACGTTTGCTTGCCTCAATCCAGTCGGACGACTACGCCGGCCACGATCCATTTGATTTTTTGAATAGCCGGTTATTCCAGGCGACCCCGCTTCACCAAAACCGCATGGCGCGCTTGGTGTGGCTTCAACTTGGCAAACACCTGCCGATTAATCTGCGTCCAATTCTGCAAGTGCCCAAGATGCGCAATCCCAAAGGAATTGCCCTTTGCCTGGCCGGTCTGCTGCAGGACTATCGACGCACCTCCAGGCCGGAATTTCTCGATGAAGCGAAACGTCTCGGACTATGGCTCATCAGTCAGCGAAGCGATCCCGAACGCTGGCAATCCCCCTGCTGGGGCTACCACTTTGACTGGCAGGCACGCGCTTTCCATGTCCCGGCTGGGAAACCTAACATCATCACCACCTGTTACGTAGCGCGAGCACTTTATGCGCTGGGCGAACAAACATCCGACAGTCGCCTGATGGCTTTGGCTCTCAGTTCCGCGCGATTCATGGCCGACCATCTCTACACCGAGCACGATGGTCACTCCTTTTATGCGTATATCCCCGGAGAAACCGCGTTCGTACATAACGCGAGCCTCTGGGGTGCCACCTGGTGCGCATTTGCAGGACATCAAACCGGGCGCCTCGATCTGGTCGATCAGGCCCTGCGGGTGACGCGAGAAACCGTCCGCGCCCAGTCTGCCGACGGATCCTGGGTCTACGGCACACGTCAGCATCACCAATTCGTCGATGGCTTTCACACGGGCTACAACCTCGAAGCCCTTTGCCTCATCCGCGACGTCAGCCGAAGCGTCGAATTCGATGACTGCATTCGGCGCGGCTACGACTACTACGTCAACACATTCATCACGCCAGCAGGTGATGTGAGCTACTTCAATACCTCGATCTATCCCCTCGATATGCACAGTGTGGCGCAGGCCGTGATCACACTACTGACGACTGGAAATGGTCCAGCCGCACGCAAACAGTCAGCCCTCATTCTGAGTCGGGCTATTGAACGTCTTTATCAGCCAGCCCGCGATCGATTCGTCTATCAAAAACACCGCTGGCTCACGAACCGGATCAACTACACCCGTTGGACACAGGCCTGGGCCTATTACGCCCTCGCTTTTTATCACCGCCACTGCTCAGAGCCCTCCAATGAAACGAATTGAAATCATGGGTTGTCCGATGGATTGCGCGACGATGGTTGAAACTGTCGAGACCATTCAGAGCAATATCGCATCGGGTTCAGAATGGCCGTACCAAGGGTTGGGACCAGGGTATAGATACTGGGGAATGGGGTCTGGCGATCAAAGATAAAAATTGGAAGCAACACCATGGCCACCCCCAGCCCCGGGATCATTTCATCTCGAATCTTTGCGATTGAGTAAGCGCGATCGCAGCTCGGATTGACCGACTGGTGCAATGCGCTTATTGGGTTTTGCGTCAAATGAAGCGCAACACAGGCGCCGATTAATAACTCAAACCCGCGAGTGGGCAAGAGGAAGAAGGTAAAAAATGGTCACCCTGCCCCGCTGCGAATCAAAGGCCGTCCGCGCCTCGAGCTCTCGTCGTTCGGCCACTGAGTAATTCTTGGAAATACTGCTCGCGACCGTATCAATTTCCTGCAACACCCGTGTGCGGGCCGCCTCGAGTTCCTGCTGCAACTTAAGGATCTCGGGATGATTCCGGCCATAAACTGCAGAGAGCTCGCGTTGACGAGACTCAAGGCGCGCCTGATTGGCCTTGAGTTGCTGGACTAGCGGGTTCTGAAGAATTTCGGGTAGGTCTGAGGCCACCCCTCGGCTCAGGGATTCGACGGCAAGTTGACGACGCTTCGCAGCCTCGCCGGTTTGGGCGGACAAGCCGACCATCTGGGTCGAGAGCTCGAGAAGTCGGGCGCTTTCGACATCAAAGCGCTCTTCGGAAGAGAAAATGCCCTAGGGCG
>Ga0214921_10001660_pt1 | contig 37393 bp, 51 predicted proteins | sample LL1505_MetaG_FD_177992 | JGI IMG/M metagenome (GOLD analysis project Ga0214921, IMG submission 177992) | Freshwater microbial communities from Lake Lanier, Atlanta, Georgia, United States - LL-1505 | ecosystem: Environmental > Aquatic > Freshwater > Lake | place: USA: Georgia | collected...
CACAAGGCCAAGGGTATGGGTGAGGTCTCCGGCACCACCAAGAAGCCCTACCGCCAGAAGGGCACGGGTAATGCCCGCCAGGGCTCGCTTCGCGCGCCGCAATACCGCAAGGGTGGCGTGGTGCATGGCCCGGTCGTGCGCGATCATGGCTACTCGCTGAACAAGAAGGTGCGTCGCCTGGGCCTTATCTCGGCACTGAGCCAAAAGGCTGCCGAGGGCAAGCTGGTGATCCTGGACGCGGCGCCGGCCGAGGCCAAGACCGCCGCCATGGCCAAGAAGGTGAAGGCGCTGGGTTGGAAATCTGCCCTGGTGGTGGATGTGACGGTGGATGCGGGTTTTGACCGCAGCTTCCGCAACATCCCCTACATGCAGGCCATCCCGACCATGGGCGCCAATGTGTATGACATCCTCAAGCACGATGTGCTCGCGGTGACCCGCGCTGGCGTCGAAGCCCTGAAGGAGCGCCTGGCATGAGCGCGACATTTTCGAAGCCGAAGGCTGCGCCGCGCATCAGCAAGGAGAAGATGTATCAAACCATCCTCTCGCCGCTGGTGACGGAGAAGGCGACCGCGCTCTCCGAGAGCGGCCAGGTCGTCTTTAAGGTGCCGCTGACGGCGACCAAGCCGGATATCAAGCAGGCTGTTGAAGGCCTCTTCGGTGTGACCGTGCTGGCGGTCAACACCATTGTGGTGAAGGGCAAGACCAAGCGGTTCAAGGGCCGCCCTGGTATTCGCTCTGACTGGAAGAAGGCAATGGTCAAGCTGGCCGAAGGCCAGAGCATCGACCTGACGACGGGGCTTTCGTAATTCCATGGCATTGAAGAATTTCAACCCGGTCACGCCCAGCCTTCGCGGCACGGTGCTGATCGATCGCTCTGAGCTCTGGAAGGGCAAGCCCGTCAAGGGCTTGACCGAGGGCCAGCACAGCCATGGTGGCCGTAACAACCACGGCCGCATCGTGGTGCGGTTCCGTGGGGGCGGGCACAAGCAATCCTACCGGATCATCGACTTCAAGCGCCGTAAGTTTGACGTGCCAGGCACGGTTGAGCGGCTGGAGTATGACCCGAACCGCACGGCGTTCATTGCGCTGCTGAAGTATGCCGATGGCGAATTGGCCTACATCATCGCGCCGCAGCGCTTGAAGGTGGGTGACACGGTCATCGCCGCCGAGCGCGCCGACATCAAGCCGGGCAATGCGATGCCGCTGGGCAATATCCCGGTTGGCACCATTGTGCATAATATTGAGCTGAAGCCCGGCGCCGGCGCCAAGGTCGCGCGCTCGGCTGGCACATTCTGCCAGTTGGTCGGCAAGGACACGGGTTATGCGCAGCTGAAGCTGCAGTCGGGTGAGGTGCGCACCGTGCGCGCTGAATGCATGGCCACCATTGGTGCCGTGTCGAACCCCGACAACAGCAACCAGGAATTCGGCAAGGCCGGCCGCATGCGGTGGATGGGCTTCAAGCCCCACAACCGTGGTGTGGTGATGAACCCGGTTGACCACCCGCATGGTGGCGGTGAAGGCCGCACCTCGGGTGGCCGCCACCCAGTGACCCCGTGGGGCAAGCCCACCAAGGGCGCCAAGACCCGTAACAACAAGCGGACCGATCGACTGATCGTGCGCCGCCGCAATGCGACGAAGGGCTGATCAATGCCGCGCAGCGTATGGAAAGGTCCGTTCGTGGACGGATACCTCCTCGCCAAGGCGGATGCCGCTCGTGCATCCACCCGCAACGAGATTATCAAGATCTGGTCGCGCCGCAGCACGATCCTGCCGCAGTTCGTGGGCCTGACTTTCGGCGTCTACAACGGCAAGAAGCATCTGCCCGTCCAGGTGAGCGAGAATATGGTAGGGCACAAGTTCGGCGAATTCTCGCCGACCCGCACCTTCACCGGCCACTCGTCGGACAAGAAAGCGAAGCGGGGCTAGTATGAGCAAGCCGAAACATCCCCGTTCGGTCGCCGAGACCGAGGCTCTGGCCATTACCTACAATATCCGCGTGTCGCCGCGGAAGTTGAACCTGGTGGCGCAGACCATTCGCGGCGCGAAGGCCCAGGATGCGATTGCGCAGCTGACCTTCAGCAAGCGCCGCATCGCGGTGACCGTGCGCAAGACGCTGGAAAGCGCTATCGCCAATGCCGAGAACAACCATCAGCTTGATGTGGATCGCCTTGTGGTGAGCCGTGCCGAGGTGGGGCGTGCGATGGTGATGAAGCGCTTCATGGCCCGTGGCCGCGGCAAGGCCGCCCAGGTCGAGAAGTGGTTCAGCCATCTGAAGATTGTGGTCGCCGAGCAGGCCGTTTCGCAGGAAGCCGCGTAATATGGGTCACAAAGTCAATCCGATCGGGCTTCGGCTCGGCATCAACCGCACATGGGACAGCCGCTGGTTCGCCGGTCGCGACTACGCCAAGCTGCTGCATGCCGATGTGAAGCTGCGCGAAGCCCTGAAGGAGCGCCTGAAGGGTGCGGGCGTCGCCAAGGTGGTGATCGAGCGCCCGGCCAAGAAGCCGCGCGTGACCATCCACGCTGCCCGCCCCGGTGTCGTCATCGGCAAGAAGGGTGCGGATATTGAGGTTCTGCGCAAGGACATGGCGAAGCTCGCCGGTGCCGAGGTTGCGTTGAACATCCTCGAAATCCGCAAGCCCGAACTGGACGCCACTCTTGTGGCCGACAGCATCGCCCAACAGCTGGAGCGCCGCGTCGCCTTCCGCCGCGCGATGAAGCGCGCCGTGCAATCTGCCATGCGACTTGGCGCTGGTGGTATTCGTATCAACTGCTCCGGCCGTTTGGGCGGGGCTGAGATCGCCCGCATGGAATGGTACCGCGAGGGCCGTGTGCCCCTGCACACCCTCCGTGCCGATATCGATTATGGCGTCGCCACGGCGAAGACCACCTATGGCACCTGCGGTGTGAAGGTTTGGATCTTTAAGGGCGAAATCATGGCGCATGACCCGTCGGCGCAGGACAAGCGCGCCGCCGAGCAAGCACCGCAACGCTGAGGAATGTAGGTCATGCTTCAGCCGAAGCGCACAACTTTTCGTAAGGCCCATAAGGGTCGCATCAAAGGCATCGCCCGGGCCGGTTTCAGCCTGTCCTTCGGCGGTTATGGTCTCAAGGCCCTGGAGCCTGAGCGCGTCACCGCACGGCAGATCGAAGCGGCACGCCGCGCGATCACCCGCGCCATGAAGCGCCAGGGCCAGGTGTGGATCCGCATCTTCCCGGATGTGCCCGTGTCGTCCAAGCCTGCTGAAGTCCGCATGGGCTCGGGCAAGGGCGCGCCGGAATTCTGGGTGGCCCGGGTCAAGCCCGGTCGCATCATGTTCGAGATCGATGGCGTCTCGCTGGATACGGCCAAGGAGGCCCTCACGCTGGGTGCCGCCAAGCTGCCGATCCGCACCAAGATCGTTGCTCGCCTGGGTGGGGACGCCTGATATGACCAAGGTTGCCGACGTGCGCGCCAAGAGCGCCGATGAGCTGCAGGCCATGTTGTTGGACCTGCGCAAAGAACAGTTTAATCTGCGTTTCCAGCGGGCCACTGGCCAGCTGGAGAGCACGAACCGCATCAAGGCGGTTCGTCGCGATATCGCGCGGGTGAAGACGATCCAGACCGAGCGCGCCCGCTCGGCCCAACCTCAAACCTGAAGAGGAGACCCCGGTTATGCCGAAGCGCGTCCTCACCGGGCGGGTCACCAGCGATAAGCAGGACAAGACGGTCACCGTCTTGATCGAGCGTCGCGTGATGCATCCGCTCTACAAGAAATTCATCCGGCGTTCGAAGAAATACGCCGCGCATGATGAAGAGAACCTGGCGAAGGAGGGCGACCTCGTGAGCATCGAGGAGTGCCGTCCGATCAGCAAGCGGAAGACCTGGGTGCTGATCGCCCGCAATGGCGAACCGGTTGCGAAGCCCGAGGGCCTCGTGGTCGCTGCTGAAGGAGTTCCGGCATGATCGGCGTTGAGGCCAATCTAGAGGTCGCTGACAATAGCGGCGCGCGTCGGGTGCAGTGCATCAAGGTGTTGGGCGGCTCCAAGCGCCGCTTCGCCTCGGTGGGCGACATCATTGTTGTTGCGGTGCAGGAAGCGATTCCCCGCGGCAAGGTGAAGAAGGGCTCGGTTGAGCGCGCGGTGATTGTGCGCACCTCCTACCCGGTGCGTCGGGCTGATGGCACGGCCATCCGCTTCGACAAGAACGCTGCGGTCTTGATCAACAAGTCCAATGAGCCGATCGGCACGCGTATTTTTGGACCCGTGGTGCGTGAATTGCGGGCGAAGAAATTCATGAAGATCATCTCCCTGGCGCCGGAGGTCCTGTAAACATGGCCGCCAAGATCAAGAAGGGCGACCGCGTTGTCGTTCTGACCGGTCGCGATAAGGGCAAGCGCGGCGAAGTGCTGCGCGTGTTCCCGACCGAGACGCGTGCGCTGGTGCAGGGCGTTCACCTGGTCAAGAAGCATGAGAAGCCGCAGGGCATGGGCAAGCCGGGTGGCATCACCACCAAGGAAGCGCCGATCCACCTGAGCAATATCGCGCTGATCGATCCGAAGAGCGACAAGCCCGCACGGGTTGGTTTCACGACCCTGGAAGACGGCCGCAAGGTGCGTGTTTCCAAGGCATCTGGTGAGGTTCTCGACGCATGAGCGGGACAAAGAAGGGCGCGCCGAAGGGCAAGGCGCCGGCAAAGAATGCGAAGAGCGGCGGCGCTGGCGCCCCGGTCAAGGGCGAGGGCACGGCCCGGGGGCAAAGTACGGTTCCGGCCGCCGCTGGCGCCGCCGTCGCCTCCGCCGGTGTGCCGCGCTTGGCCACGTTCTATAAGGACGCGGTTCGCAAGAAGCTCATCGAGGAATTCGGTTACACGAACCCGATGGAAGTGCCGAAGCTGACGAAAATCGTCATCAACATGGGCGTTGGTGAGGCTGCGGGCGACCAGAAGAAGCTCGACAGCGCGGTTGGCGAGATGATGCTGATCTCCGGCCAGAAGCCGGTGCGCACCAAAGCCAAGAAGGCCATTGCGGGCTTCAAGATCCGCGAAGGCCAGGCGATTGGCTGCAAGGTGACTCTGCGCAGCGTTCGGATGTTCGAGTTTCTCGACCGTCTGGTGACCATCGCGCTGCCGCGCGTGCGTGATTTCCGTGGTTTGGCGGGGAATAAGGGCTTCGATGGCCGTGGCAATTATGCCATGGGTCTGAAGGAGCAGATCGTATTCCCTGAGATCGTGTACGACAAGGTGGAGGCCGTTCGCGGCATGGACATCGTGTTCGTCACCACGGCGAAGACCGATAAGGAAGCCAAGGCGCTGCTTAAGGCGTTTGAACTTCCCTTTACGAACTGAGGCAATTGGAAAACCGCGGGCACTTGCCCGCAGGTTCCGGAGGATAGACACGATATGGCGAAGACTTCGTCCGTCGAGAAGAACAACCGCCGCGAGAAGCTGTCCGAGGCGCATGCAAAAAAGCGTGCGGCTTTGAAGAGCGTTGTGATGGACCGCGATGCGCCCATTGAGGAGCGTTTCGAGGCGACCATCAAGCTCGCGCAGTTGCCGCGCAACGGCGCCAAGGTTCGGGTGCGTTTGCGCTGCGAACTGACCGGCCGCCCGCGGGGCAACTACCGCAAGTTCAAGCTCAGCCGAAACATGCTGCGGTCGATGGCCAACAGCGGGCAACTGCCCGGTGTGGTCAAGGCCAGCTGGTAAGGAGGAGAGCACCACATGTCGCTTTCCGATCCCGTGGGTGACCTGCTCACCCGCATCCGCAATGCCCAGCATGCGCGCAAGTCGCGCTGCGTGGCCCCGGCCAGCCGCTTGAAGGCGGATGTGCTCGAGGTTCTCAAGCGCGAGGGCTATATCCGCGCCTGGAAGGTCTCCGAGCTTCGTGCCGGTGTCGCCCAGCTGGAGATCGAGCTGAAATATTCCGAGGGCGAGCCCGCTATTAAGGAGGTGAGCCGTGTGTCCAAGCCGGGGCGCCGGGTCTATTCCAAGATCAAGGAGCTGCCGAAAATCTATTCGGGCCTTGGCATTTCCATCCTGTCCACGCCGAAGGGCGTGATGAGCGACGCTGAAGCACGGGCCGCCAATGTTGGCGGCGAAGTGCTGGCGCGCGTGTTCTAAGGGGGCCAGCAGAATGTCACGCGTTGGCAAATATCCCGTGCCTGTTCCCGCCGGCGTCACCTTGGCGCTGCAGGGCAGCACGCTGGTGGCGAAGGGTAAGCTTGGTGAGCTGAGCATGCCTGTGTCGGAGTCCGTGGAGTTGGAGATCGCGCCGGGTACGGTGGCGGTGAAGCCCCGCGGCAAGGACCGGCAGAGCCGGACCATGTGGGGCACCACCCGCAGCCTGATCAACGGCATGGTGAAGGGTGTTTCGGTGGGCTTTACGAAGTCCATGGAAATCACAGGCACCGGTTATCGCGCTGCAGTGCAGGGGCCTGAGCTGGTTCTGAACCTCGGCTATAGCCATGAGATCCGGTATGTGGTTCCTCAGGGTATCAAGATCACCTGCGAGAAGCCCACTGCCATCAAGGTGGAAGGCATGGACAAGCGCCAGGTCGGCCAGGTGGCGGCGGAAATCCGTGGCTATCGCGGACCCGAGCCCTATAAGGGCAAGGGCGTGAAGTACGAGAACGAGCAGATCCTCCGAAAGGAGGGTAAGAAGAAGTAATGGCCCTCAAGAAACTCGACCTCGAAGCCCGGCGCCGCGCCCGTCTTCGCTATCAGATCCGCCAGAAATCCGGTGGGCGCGCGCGCCTTTCGGTGTTTCGTTCGGGCAGGCACATCTACGCGCAGATCATCGACGATGCGGCGGGCCGCACGCTCGCTGCAGCTTCGTCGCTGGAGAAGACGCTGCGCGAGGCGCTGAAGACCGGCGCGGACAAGGATGCGGCGGTGGCCGTGGGCAAGCTGGTGGCCGAGCGCGCCCTGGCGGCTGGCATTTCGGCCGTGGTCTTCGACCGCGGTCCCTATCTCTACCATGGCCGCGTGAAAGCGCTGGCCGATGCCGCCCGCGAAGGCGGGTTGGCATTCTAAGGGGCATTCGATATGGCACGTGAACCGCGCAGCGGTGGCGAAGGTGGTGGTGAGCGCGAGGGTCGTGGCCGTGGCCGTGGCCGCCGCGACGATAACCGCCAGCAGCAGACCGAGCAGGGCGATGACCTGAAGGATAAGCTGGTCACGATCAACCGTGTGGCCAAGGTGGTGAAGGGTGGCCGTCGCTTCTCCTTCGCGGCATTGGTTGTTGTGGGTGATCAAAAGGGCCGTGTGGGCTGGGGCGCTGGTAAGGCGCGCGAGGTGCCCGAGGCGATCCGCAAGGCGACTGAGCGCGCCAAGCGCACCATGATCCGCGTGGCGATGCGCGAGGGCCGGACGCTGCACCATGATGTGGTCGGCGAATTTGGTGCCGGCCGTGTCTATTTGCGTGCGGCGCCCGCCGGTACTGGCATCATTGCCGGTGGCCCGATGCGCGCCGTCTTCGAAACGCTTGGGATGGGTGACGTCGTGGCCAAGTGCACCGGCACCACCAATCCCCACAACATGGTGAAGGCGACCTTTGCCGGCCTGGCGCGCGCCGCCAGCCCGCGCAGCGTGGCCAGCCGCCGTGGTAAGAAAGTGGGCGATCTGCTCGGCACGAAGAAGGCCGAAGAGCCTGCAGTGGAGGGTGCCAATGTCTGATGATGTAAAGGCCACCGTCACGGTGCGCCAGACCGGCTCGCCCATCGGCCGCAAGCCGGGTCAGCGCGAAACGCTGATCGGCCTCGGCCTCAACAAGATGAACCGGGTGCGCACGCTTGAGGACACCCCTAGTGTCCGCGGCATGATCAAAAAGGTCGCGCACCTGATCAAGGTGGAATCGTAAGATGAAACTGAATGAACTCAAGGATAACGATGGCGCGCGCCCGAAGTTCAAGCGCATCGGCCGCGGTATTGGCTCTGGCAAGGGCAAGACCTCTGGCCGCGGCGTTAAGGGTCAGAAGGCCCGTACGGGCGTTTCGCTGAACGGCTTCGAAGGTGGTCAGCTGCCGATCTATCGGCGTTTGCCGAAGCGCGGCTTCGTCAACATCTTCCGCAAGGAATATGCGCCGCTCAACATCGGTGCCCTCGATAAGGCGATCAGCGAAGGCCGCCTGCCGGGCGACCAGCCGCTGGATGAGACGATGTTGAGGGCGTCGGGTGTGGTGCGCTCGCAGTCCAGGCTGGCGGGCGTTCGCCTTCTCGGCCAGGGCAGCATTTCTCGTGCGGTTACCATCACTGTCTCGGGCGCTTCGGCGACGGCCATTGCGGCCATCCAGGCTGCTGGTGGTACCATCACCCTGCTGAACGCGCCGGCGGAAGCTGCGCCAGAGGCTTGAAGTTTTCACCTCGCGCATTCGCGCGGGGTATGCGGTAATATGGGGCGGCGCCCGGCTTGATGTCCGGGCGCCGTTTTCATGGGGAATAGGCGATGGCCTCGGCGGCTGAGCAACTCGCGTCAAGTCTGAATTTCGGTGTGCTGGCCAAAGCGACCGAACTGAAGAATCGTCTGTGGTTTACCCTGGGCGCGTTGATCGTGTACCGCATTGGCAGCTATGTGCCGGTGCCGGGTGTCGACGCTGCTGTCATGGGAGAGATGCTGCGCCAGCATGGCGGCGGTATTTTGGGCATGTTTGACATGTTTACGGGCGGCGCATTGGGGCGAATGACCGTCTTTGCGCTCAATATCATGCCTTACATCTCTGCCTCGATCATCGTGCAGCTCATGTCAGCCGCGATCCCGTCTTGGGAGGCCCTGAAGAAAGAGGGCGATAGCGGCCGCAAGAAGCTCAACCAGTATACGCGCTACCTCACATTGGCGATTGCGATCGTGCAGGCCTACGGCATTGCCGTTGGGCTGGAGAGTGTTCGCGGTTCCGCCGGTGCAGCGGTGGTGGATCCGGGTATGTTGTTCCGGCTATCCTGCGTGATCACCCTAGTGGGCGGCACCATGTTCCTGATGTGGTTGGGTGAGCAGGTTACTGCCCGCGGCGTGGGGAACGGGATTTCTCTTATCATATTCGCTGGCATTGTGGCCAATCTGCCCTCGGCGTTGATTTCGATGCTGGAGCTTGGCCGGACCGGCGCGCTTTCCACCTTCTTTATTTTGTTCTTCCTGGTTGCCGCGCTGGCTGTGATTGCGCTTGTGGTGTTTGTTGAACGGGCGCAACGGCGCATTCCGGTGCAATATCCGAAGCGCCAGGTCGGCAACCGCATGACGGGTGGCGAGAGCACCCATTTGCCGCTCAAGCTCAATACGTCAGGCGTGATCCCGCCGATTTTTGCATCCTCGCTGCTGCTGCTGCCGGCGACGGTGGCCGGTTTCAGCGCTGATGGCACGGCTGATACTTGGCTGCAGTGGATCGCGAATCAGCTCGCCCATGGCATGCCGGCTTATATGCTGTTGTACATGGCAATGATCATTTTCTTTTCATTCTTCTACACCGCGGTGGTGTTCAACCCGGTGGAGACTGCGGATAATTTAAAGAAATATGGTGGTTTTGTTGCCGGTATTCGCCCTGGCGCTAACACAGCCGAGTATTTCGACCGAGTTCTTACCCGGCTGACTGCGGTGGGCGCGCTTTATCTGGTCGTGGTCTGTCTGATTCCGGAATTGCTGATTTCGAATTACGGCGTTCCGTTTTATTTTGGCGGAACCTCGCTGCTGATCATCGTGACTGTGACGATGGACACTGTCGCGCAGGTGCAATCGCACTTGTTCCAGCATCAATATGAAGGTCTTATCAAGAAGGCTCGCCTTGGCGGCCGAGGCCAGAGGGGTGGTGCGCGTTGATGAACTTGATACTTTTGGGCCCGCCTGGTGCGGGCAAGGGAACCCAGGCGAAGCGGCTTGAGGAAGCCTTCGGCCTAGTGCAGGTCTCCACAGGCGACATGCTGCGTGCCGAGGTCAAGGCTGGTTCTCCGATCGGGCTGGAGGCGCGTTCGATCATGGAGCGTGGTGATTTGGTGCCCGATGCCATCATCACCACCATGCTTGCCAACCGCGTTGGCCAGGCTGATGCGGCCAATGGTTTCATTCTTGATGGGTTTCCGCGCACAGTCCCGCAGGCCGAGGCATTGGACCGTATGTTGGCCGAGAAGGGCCTTCAACTCGACCATGTGATCGAGTTGAAGGTCGATGACGCGGCACTGGTGGGCCGTATTTCGGGCCGATATACCTGCGCCCAATGCGGCGCTGGCTATCACGATGCGTTCAAGAAGCCCAAAGTTGCGCTGACCTGCGACAATTGCGGCGGCGCCGAATTCAGCCGCAGGGCAGATGACAAGGCAGAGACGGTGGCGGCGCGGCTTGCCGCCTACCACCGCCAGACTGCGCCTTTGCTGCCCTTCTACGGGGCTCAGGGCAAGCTTTCAGCAGTGGATGGTATGGCGTCGATGGATAGCGTCTTCGCCGCATTGTCGTCTATCGTAAAATTGTGAAGGTAGCGTTGACTCTCTCTTCGGCGGGGTGTAGTGCCCCGCTTCTTTCGGCAACGGTGCTGACGCGCCGCATTGTCGTTTCAACCCATTCCAAAACGGTGGCTGGCCCTTGGGCCTCCACCGCACGACTTTGAGACAGGAGCAGCCCAGTGGCGCGTATCGCCGGCGTGAATATCCCCACGAACAAGCGCGTGCTGATCTCGCTGCGCTATATCTTTGGTATTGGCCCTCAAAACGCCAAGGACATCTGCGAGAAGCTGGGCATTCCCGCTGAGCGCCGGGTCAACCAGCTGACCGATGAGGAAATCGGCAAGCTGCGCGAAACCATTGACCGTGACTATCGGGTGGAGGGCGACCTCCGTCGCGAAGTTGCGATGAATATCAAGCGGTTGATGGATATGGCGGCCTATCGCGGCCTACGCCATCGCCGTGGTCTGCCCGTCCGTGGCCAGCGCACGCACACCAATGCGCGCACACGTAAGGGCAAGGCCGTGGCCATTGCCGGCAAGAAGAAGGTGACGAAGTAATATGGCACGCGCAGCAACCGCCGGCGGCTCTCGCCCGCGTAAGAAGGAACGGAAGAATATTTCTTCCGGCGTGGCCCATGTGCTCGCGACCTTCAATAACACCATCGTGACCATCACGGATGCACAGGGTAATGCGATCTCTTGGTCGTCTTCGGGCACTCAGGGTTTCAAGGGTAGCCGCAAGAGCACGCCCTATGCTGCCCAGATGGCGGCTGAGGATGCCGGCAAGAAGGCGCGGGAGCATGGTATGGAGACTTTGGAGATCATGGTCAGCGGCCCTGGCTCGGGTCGTGAGAGCGCTCTTCGTGCCCTTCAATCCGTTGGCTTCTACGTCACCTCCATTAAGGATGTGACGCCTATCCCGCACAATGGGTGCCGCCCGCGTAAGCGCCGCCGGGTCTGATTCCGGCGCGGCCCTTGTGGTCGCGTCCTTCGCCCGCCCGCCCGCCCACCGCGCAATACTCGGAGACTGAAACCATGCTTGAACGCAATTGGCGTTCCCTAATCCGGCCAGAAAGGCTGGATGTGGAGCCTGGGGCTGACCCCAACCGCACCGCCACCGTCGTGGCCGAGCCGCTGGAGCGTGGCTTTGGCATGACGCTTGGAAACGCCATCCGTCGGGTCCTTTTATCCTCCCTGCAGGGTGCTGCCGTGACTGGCATCCGCATCGATGGGGTGCTGCATGAGTTCAGCAGCATCAACGGTGTACGCGAAGATGTTACCGATATTGTGCTGAACGTGAAGCAGTTGGCCATCCGTATGCCTGGCGACGGTATCAGGCGGCTCAACCTCACCGCAAAGGGACCAGGCGAAGTCACGGCTGGCCAGATTCAGACCACCGGCGATATTGAGATTGCCAACCCTGACTTGGTTCTTTGCACGCTGGATGATGGCGCAACGCTAAACATGGAGTTCACCGTCCAGGTCGGCCGCGGTTACGTGCCTGCTGCAATGAACCGGCCGGAGGATGCGCCGATTGGTTTCATCCCCATCGATGCCATTTATTCGCCTGTGCGCCGCGTTGCCTACCGCGTGGAGCCGACCCGCGTGGGTCAGGTCACCGACTATGACCGCCTGGTGCTCAATGTGGAGACCGATGGCACTGTGGCGCCTGATGACGCGGTGGCGGTGGCCGCGCGTATTTTGCAGGACCAGTTGCAGCTCTTCATCAATTTCGATGAGCCCAGGCAGCGTGTGGTTGAGGATGTGCAGGATGATCTGCCATTCAATCGCAATCTTCTGCGCAAGGTTGACGAGCTGGAGCTCAGCGTGCGTTCCGCCAATTGCCTGAAGAACGACAACATCGTTTATATTGGCGATCTCGTGCAGAAGTCTGAGCAAGAGATGCTCCGGACGCCGAATTTTGGCCGGAAGTCGCTGAACGAAATTAAGGAAGTGCTTGCTTCGATGGGCCTAGGCCTTGGCATGTCGGTCACTGGCTGGCCGCCTGAGAACGTCGAAGACCTCGCCAAGAAGATTGAAGAGCCGTTCTGATCTGAGCGGACTAAGGAGCTTTTACTATGCGTCACGGTATGGCCAATCGTAAGCTTGGCGTCACCTCCACTCACCGGGCCGCCATGTTTCGGAACATGGCGACATCGCTGCTGAAGCACGAGCAGATCACCACCACGCTGCCCAAGGCGAAGGAGCTGCGCCCGTATGTTGAGCGCATCATCTCGCTCGGCAAGCGCGGCGGCCTGCATGCGCGGCGCCAGGCCTACGCGCAGATCATGGACGAGAAGGTGGTGGACAAGCTCTTCACCACCATCGCCGAGCGTTACAAGGCGCGCAATGGCGGTTATACGCGGGTGTTGAAGGCCGGTATCCGATATGGCGACGCAGCCACTATGGCGGTGATAGAACTCGTGGAGCGTGACGTCGCGGCCAAGGGCCTTGACAGCGGGCCGAAGGTTGAGGCGGCTGTCGACGACGAGGCTTGAGCCTCCCATTGTCCGGCGCCTCAGGCTAATTTTGGCGTGCCGGCGATGTTGGCGAGGCGGTTTTTATCGGGCAGTTTGGTTTTAGCACGCCGCCTTTTAAGATGAGTGTGTTTACCAACTTAGTCGCTTTCCTGATTGAGGGCGCGGCCGGGTAATCTTGGCAAGCGTGGAGCGACCTTTCTTAGAAAACCTTCGAGAGCGTTCAGTGCGGCTTGTGGAGGCAGGTGAGACGATCTGTCCTATTGTCGAGACCTGGAAGACAAGCCGCTCCTTAAACTCTGAAAGCGGCTGCGACGGGTGCAGCGCAAACGCCTGATTGTTCCAGCACCCGCGCGGCACGAAACAGCGCGGCTTCCTGCCAGGGCCGGCCGATCAATTGCACGCCAATCGGCAGCACCCCTGCGGCATTTTGCAGCGGCACGGTCAGCACCGGCAGGCCAATGGCGCTGATCGGCTGGGTGTAGAGACCCAAGGAGGGGCGCAGCGGCATGGTTACCCCCTGCATCGTCAGCATCTCCTGGCCGATGGGCGTGGCCGTGGTGGGTGTGGCGGGGGCGATCAGGATGTCCCAATCGGCTAGCAGGGCGGCCATGCTGGCCTTGCCCATCGCCCGGACCCGCTGCGCATGGAATATCCAGGCTGCGGGTAGCAGCGCGCCGGCCAGCAGCCGGTCCTGGATCAGCGGCTCGAAATCTTCCAGATGCTCACGCAGTTCTGGCAGGCGAAACCCGGCCCCCTCGCTGGAGGTGATCAGGAAGGCGGCGGCGCGGGTTGCCTCGGCATCCGCCCAAACCGCAGTACCGCTGGCGCCCAGCGCCTTGGCCACCGCAGCCACGGCGGTGCGAGCGGCGGGGGTTTGCGGCCCGTCGAACCACCCGCCCAGCCTGCCAATCCGCAAGTCGCCCAGCCCCGCCTCCATGCCCGGCGAGACAAGCTCCACTGGCATGGGCACCTGCGCCGGGTCGGCCGCGTCAGGGCCTTGCAGCGCATCATACCCCGCCGCGAGCGTCGCCACATCGCGGGCAAAGGGCCCCACATGGTCGAAGGCCGCAACAAACAGCGTCGCCCCGCTGCGCGGCAGCCGCCCATAGCTGGGCTTGATGCCAAATACGCCGCAGAGCGAGGCCGGCACCCGGATCGAGCCATTGGTGTCAGTGCCGAGCGAGACCGGCACCATCCCCGCCGCCACCGCCGCCGCCGAACCGCCGCTGCTGCCGCCGGCCACCCGGCTCAGATCATGCGGGTTATGGGCCGGGCCGTCATGGCTGTTCTCGGTGGTGAAGCCATAGGCGAATTCATCCATGTTCAGCGCGCCCACGCAGACCATGCCCGCCGCTTCTAGCCGGGCCACCAGCGTGGCATCGGCGGTGGCGGGCGGCGCATTGCGGCGGATTTTGCTGCCGGCCCGCGTCGGGATGCCCTTGAGGTCAAACAGGTTCTTGGCCGCGAAGGGCATGCCGACCAGCGGCCCGGTCAGCCTGGCGGCATCCACCCGGGCCGCCTGGGCCAGGGCACGTTCGGCCAGCACCTCGGTGAAGGCATTCACCTGGCCATCATGGGCGGCGATGCGGGCCAGGGCGGCCTGGGCGTTTTCCAGCGCGCTCATGGCCGGAACATCGCCGCCGGTTCGGCGCTTTCGGACACTGGCCGGGTCAGGGCGGCAGCGCCCAGCTTGACCACCAGCGCCAGGGCCTCGGCCACGCGCAACTGCCGCTCGGCACTGAGTTCCAGCCCCACCGCAGGGGCAACGGCGGCCACATAGGCGCCTGGGTCAAAATTCTTCGGGTCGAGCATGGCAGGTCCTCCTTTCTCCCTTCTGGCACGGGCGGTGGTCGGGCTGCCATTGGCGATCATCGGGCGTTTTGCCAAGCCATGGCCCGGCGATGCGGCAATTGCGGGCAGTTGCACGCACAATGCACCATTGCCATTCTGGCCCAAGGCAATGGAGGTTCGCGCGGATGCATGATGTGGTGATCAGGAATGGTCTCGTGGCGAGCGGTTCCGGCCCGATACGCTGCGATGTGGCGGTGGCCAATGGCCGCATCGTAGCACTGGGCGAGAATATCCCGGATGGCGAACGGGTGATCGACGCCACCGGCCTGCTGGTGCTGCCCGGCGGCGTGGATAGCCATTGCCATATCGAGGAACCAGCCGCCGATGGCAGCCGCTCGGAGGAGAGCTTCATCTCCGCCTCCACCACCGCCTTCGCCGGCGGCACCACCACGGTGGTCAGCTTCATCCCGCAATGGAAGGGCCATGGGGTGTGGGATCGCTTCGTGGATTACCGCGCCCGCGCTGCCACCGGCATGCTGGACCACGCCTTCCATCAGATCATCACCGACCCGACCGATGCGGTGATGGAGGAGGAGGTGCCGCGCATCGTGGCCGAGGGCGTGCGCAGCCTGAAGGTTTTTCTCACCTATGACCCGCTGCACCTGACCGATGCGCAATATATCCGCGTGCTGGAAACTGCCCGGAAGCTGGGCTGCCTGGTGACGGTGCATTGCGAGAATTACGAGGCCATCCAATGGCGCACCCAGCGGCTGCTGGCGGCCGGGCGCACCGCGCCGCAATACCATGCCTGGTCCCGCCCGCCGGTGGTGGAGCGCGAGGCGACGCAGCGCGCCATCGCCCTAGCCGAATTGGTGGACCAACCCATCCAGGTCTTCCATGTCAGCTGCGAGGAAGCCGCGGCCGAAATCGCCGCCGCCCAGGCCCGTGGCCTGAAGGTTTGGGGCGAGACCTGCCCGCAATATGTCACCCTGACGGCGGCGCATATGGCCCGGCCGGATGGCGCGCTCTTCATGTGCAGCCCGCCCCCGCGCGGCGGGGATGAACATGCCAAAATCTGGGGGATGATCCGCCGCGGCACGCTCGATATCATCACCTCCGACCATTGCGCCTTCAGCACCGCCGCCAAGGTCGGCGATAATTTTGCGACCATCCCCAACGGCATTCCAGGGCTGGCCGCGAGGCTGCCGCTGATCTTCTCCGAGGGTGTGTCAAAGGGCCGGATCAGCCTGGAGCAATTCTGCGCCCTGGTGGCCACCAACCCGGCAAAGCTGATGGGCCTCTACCCCCGCAAGGGCGTGATCGCGCCCGGCAGCGACGCCGATATCGTGCTGTGGGACCCGACAAAGCAGGTGCGCCTGACCAACGCTTTAATGCAGCATGCGGTGGACAATACCCCCTATGAGGGCATGGAGGTGACAGGCTGGCCGGTCGCCACCCTGCGCCGGGGTGAGGTGGTCATGCAGGATGGCGTGGTGCTGGCCCAGCCCGGCAGCGGGCAATATCTGGCCCGCGGCGCCTATGATCTGGTGCGGCCGAGGGGTGTGACGGCGGAGGGTTTTGGCGCCTGAGGCCTATCCCGGCCCCTCCACCAACATCGTCTCGAATTCTGCCGGCGCGGTGATCTCGATCAGTTCCAGATCATCGCTGTGCTCAACCTCACGATGCTTCACCATCGGCGGTTGCAGCACCGTGCTTCCCGCCTGCAGCAGCACCTCGCCAATATCCTCGTATTCGAAGCGCACCCAGCCCTTCAGCACCACCACAAACTGGAAATCCAGCCGGTGGCAATGCCATTTCGGCTCAGGATGCTCGCCGGCCACGGCGCGGATGACATGGGCGCCAAAGGCCCCGCCAGTCTCCCCCTTCACGCCCAGGTCGCGATATTCAAAAAACGCCCGAAGCCCGCGTTCAAACCCCGCAGCATCGGCGTGGCGCACCTGTGTGGTCATCAGGCCAGCCCTCCGGCGCAATGCTTGGCATAGCCAGCATGGCTCAGCAGCCTGTCATACCAGGCGCGCAGGCGGGGCTGGTGCGGCCGCTCGATGGGCAGCGCGAACCAGCGATGAATCTGCGGCCCCAGCGCGATATCGGCGATGCTGAAATCCCCGGCCAAATAGTCCCGGCCGTCCAATTGCCGCTCCAGCATATCGTTCAGGCCCGCCGTTTGCACCCGCGCCGCCTCGATGGCCGCCATGTCCCGCTTCTCCGGCGGCGTGCGGATCAGGCCGAGGAACATCGTCGACATCCGCGGATTATGGCTGGTCTGCTGCCAATCCACCCAGCGTTCCACATCGCCCCGGGCGCGCGGGTCGGCCGGAAACAGCCTCTCACCGCCGCGCGTGGCGCAGAGGTAGCGCAGAATCACATTGCTCTCCCAAAGCGTATAGCCATCGGTGTCGACAATGGTCGGCACGGTGGGATTGGGGTTCATCGCCCGATAAAAATCCTCGGTCGTGCGCCCAAAGGCGCCGCCCGCCTCTTCGCGGTGATAGGGGATGCCCAATTCGTCGCACAGCCACAGCACCTTCATCACATTGGAGGAGGTGTTGCGGCCCCAGATCGTCAGCATGTTGCGTTTCCTTACCCGAATACCGGCAGCATGGGGTTGCGCGGGCCGGCGCGCAATTCCACACAACCACATGCCCATTGCCTTTTTTCTGCTGGCCCTGGCGGCCCCGGTCTTCGCCGGATTGAGCGAGGGTTGGTTCGGCCTCGCCCCCTGCGAGCTCTGCCTCTGGCAGCGCGCACCCTATTGGCTAGCGGCGGGGCTGGCCCTGCTGGCGGCATTGCTGCCCCGGGCGCGGCCCTGGCTGCTGCTGGGCGCGGCGCTGGCGGCGGCGGCCTCGGCGCTGATCGGGGCCTTCCATATGGGCGTGGAATTCAAATGGTGGCTCTCACCCCTGGCCGGTTGCGCCACGCCGCCGGCGGCCATGGGCCTGAGCATCGAGGAGCTGATGCGCAGCCTGGCCCCGGCCCCCACCAAGCCCTGCGACGAGCCGGCCTTTCTCATCCCCGGCCTGCCGCTTTCCATGGCGGCGATGAACACCATCTACGGTCTAGCATTGGCCGCCCTGGCCCTGAGAGGAAGACGCCCCGCATGAGCAGCACCCCGCGCGACTATCTCGAACGTGTCATCCGCGTTGACCACGCTGGCGAATACGGCGCCAAGCGGATTTATCAGGGCCAATTGGCCGTGCTGAAGGGCACGAAATACGAGCCCATCATCAGCCATATGCAGGCGCAGGAGCAGGTCCATCTCGACCATTTCTCCCGGCTGATCGGCGAGCGGCGGGTGCGGCCCACGGCGCTGTTGCCCTTCTGGCATGTGGCCGGTTTCGCCCTTGGTGCCGCCACCGCCGCCCTCGGCCACCGCGCCGCCATGGCCTGCACCGTGGCGGTGGAGGAGGCCATCGACGAGCATTATTCAGCCCAATCCGTCGCTCTGGGCGAGGATGAGGCCGGCCTGCGCGAAGCGATCGAGACATTCCGGGCCGAGGAGTTGGAACATCGCGACACCGGCCTCGCCCATGAAGCGGAATTGACCCCTGGCTATCGCCTGCTTTCGGCGGCCATCAAGGCTGGCTGCAAGCTCGCGATTAAGGCTTCCGAAAGGTTCTGATCGGAGGATGGCACAATTCTTGTATAGAAACTCGTATAGGAGTTGGTATTCTGAGGTTGACCCTGCACCCCGCCTCGCCTCATAGACAGGTTGTGGACCTTCCCGTTTCAACCTCCCACCAGGATGTGGGCCGCAATGTGCTGGTGCTGGAGGCGCAGGCGCTTTCGGCACTTGCTGCCAGTCTGGATCGCGGTTTCGATGCCGCGGTGGAACTCTTGGCCGGCTGCACCGGCCGTGTGGTGGTCTCCGGCATGGGCAAATCCGGCCATATCGGCCGCAAAATCGCCGCCACCATGGCCTCGACCGGCACCCCCTCACTCTTCGTCCACCCCGGCGAGGCGAGCCATGGCGACCTGGGCATGATCGTGCAGGGTGACGCGGTACTCGCGCTGTCCAATAGCGGCGAGACGGCGGAACTCTCGGATATGGTGGCGCATTGCAAGCGCTTCGGCCTGCCGCTTCTGGCCATTATCGGCCGGGCAGGGAGCAGCCTGGCCCGCGATGCCGATGTGGCCCTGGTGCTGCCGACAGCGCCCGAGGCTTGCCCGATGGGCCTCGCTCCCACCACCAGCACCACCATGCAACTGGCACTCGGCGATGCCCTGGCCGTGGCGCTGCTGACCCGCCGTGGCTTCACCGCCACCGATTTCCGCACCTTCCACCCCGGCGGTAAGCTGGGGGCGAAGCTGATGCGGGTCGCCCAACTCATGCATCGTGACATGCCCCTGGCTGGCCCGGACCTTGCCATGGCCGATGCGCTGGTGGCCATGACGGCCGGGCGCTTCGGCTGCCTGGGCGTGATCGAGGCTGGCCGTCTGGCGGGCATTGTGACCGATGGTGATCTTCGCCGCGCGCTGAAGGCCGGTGGTGATCTGTTGGCGCGTGACGCCGGCGCGGTGATGACGCGCAACCCGCGCAGCATCGGCCCAGATATGCTCGCCGCCGAGGCGCTGCGCCTGATGAATGAGAGCGGCATCACCGCCATGTTTGTCGTCGATGATGCCGCGCGGCCGGTGGGTATCCTGCATATCCATGATTTGCTGCGCGCGGGTGTGGCATGAGCACGGCGGTGAACAAACCACCGAGCCTAGCGCCGGTCACCGCGCTGCCCGCAAGGCGGGACATGCTGGCCCCCTCCCGCGCGCGCGTGGCCCCCTCGGCGCGTGGCATGGCGCGCCGATATGCGGCGGTGCGGCTGGCCAAACTCGCCCTGCCCGCCGGTGCCGTTGCCCTGCTGGCACTGATGATGTTTTGGCCGGAAATCGAGGGCAAGGAGGGCCGCATGTCCTTCCGCCGTGGCCCGGCCATGGTGGCAGAGGCCCTGCAGGTCACAGCGCCGCTTTATCAGGGGCTTGATGAGTTGAACCGGCCCTACACCGTCACCGCCCGGCTGGCGCGGCAGCGCCCCAGCGCCACAGCCGGCGTCCCGATTGCGGCCGGCGCAGAGGTGATCGACCTCGACGCCCCGCGCGCCGACATGACGATGACCGATGGCGCCTGGCTGTTGATCGAGTCACGCGAGGGCGTCTATAATCGTGGCCGCAATTGGCTCGACCTCGCCGGCGATGTGACGATTTATCACGACAATGGCATGCGTTTCCAAAGCGATACCGCTTCGGTGGATATCACCGGCGGCAATGCCAATGGCAATCATCCGACCCAGGCGCAGGGCTCCTTTGGCACCATCGTCTCCGAAGGTTTTGAATTGCGGGACCGCGGCGCCGTGGTGATCTTCACCGGCCGCGCCCATGCGGTGCTTGAGGGCAATCAGAAGTGAAACCCATCTTCGCCCTCCTATTGGCCCTTGCACTGCCCTCGGCCCTCCCAGCGGCCGCGCAGAACATCGATATGACCCAGGGCGGTCCCGTCGATATCACCAGCAATGATGGGATCGAGTGGCGGCAGGAGCAGCGGGTGGTGATCGCCCGCGGCAATGCCCGCGCAATCCGCGATGGCGTGACGGTGGATGCGGCGCGACTGCTGGCGCGGTACCGCCCGCAGGCCGGGACGCAGCCGGCAGCGGCGCCGGGTGCCGCCGATTCCCCGCTCTCCGGCGGCAATGAGATCTGGCGTCTCGAGGCCGAGGGCAATGTGCTGATCACCACCGCCACCGATGTCGCAACGGGCGATCGCGGCGTCTATGACATGGACCAGGCGGTTCTCGTCCTCACCGGCCGGCAATTGACGCTGACCACCCCTAACCAGCACATCGTGGCGCGCGACAGCCTGGAATATTGGAGCCAGCGCCGCATGGCGGTGGCCCGCGGCAATGCGGTGCTGACGACCAAGGATAACCGCTATGTCGGCGCGGATACCCTCGTCTCCTACCTGACGCCCGAAGGCACGCCCGCGCCGGTGCGCAGCGCCACGCCCGGAGCCGCAGCACCGCCGCCCGGCTCAGGCCGGATCGACCGGGTGGAACTCTTCGGCAATGTCGAGATCCGCACCGAGACGGAGGTCGTGCGCGGTGATCGCGGCGTCTATTCCGCCGAGACCGGCCTCGCGCGCATCCTCGGCAATGTCCGCATCACCCGTGGCGACAATCAGGTGAATGGCACCGAGGCGCTGGTGAATTTCAACACCGGCATATCGCGCCTGGTGAATGCCCCCGGCGCCCGTGTGCGAGGGTTGATCGTGCCGCAGCAACAGCAGCAGCAGCGGGCCACGCCGCCCACAGGGATGCCACAATGACCGCCTTTGAAGCTCTTGACGGCGCGGGTGGGCTTGTCGCCACCAATTTGGTCAAGCGCTACCGCAAGCGGCCCGTGGTGCGCGGCGTATCGCTCAGCCTGAAGCGCGGTGAGGCGGTGGGGCTGCTGGGGCCGAATGGTGCGGGCAAGACCACGACCTTCTACATGATCACCGGCCTCGTCTCACCCGATGAGGGCACGGTGACGATGGATGGCCACGACGTCACCAAGCTGCCGATGTATCGCCGGGCGCGGCTCGGTTTGGGCTATTTGCCGCAGGAGGCATCGATTTTCCGTGGCCTCTCGGTCGAGGATAATATCCGCGCCGCGCTGGAGGTGGTGGAGCCAATCCGCGAACGGCGCGAGGAGATGCTGGACAATCTCCTGGCCGAATTCGGCATTGGCCATTTGCGGCGCGCGCCGGCGCTGGCGCTGTCGGGCGGTGAGCGGCGGCGGTGTGAGATCGCCCGCGCGCTGGCCACCCACCCCGCCTATATCCTGCTGGACGAGCCCTTGGCGGGCATCGACCCCATCGCGGTCTCCGAAATCCGCGACCTCGTGAAGCACCTGAAGAATCGCGGCATCGGCGTTCTCATCACCGAGCATAATGTCCGCGAAACGCTCGAGATCATCGACCGGGCCTATATCCTGCATGACGGCCTGGTGCTGATGGAGGGCAGCCCGAAGGATATCGTGGCGCATGAAGGTGTGCGCCGTGTTTACCTGGGCGAAAAATTCTCATTGTAGCTTGAACCCCATGGGCCCTAGTCACGCCAAACAGGCCGCTGTGCCATGGCGATAGGGCCGAGCCGCTCCGGCTTGCGACTGGACCTTCGGCAGTCGCAATCCCTGGTGATGACGCCGCAACTGCGGCAGGCCATCAAATTGTTGCAAAGTTCCAATCTGGAAGTAGCCGCCTTCGTCGAGGAGGAGTTGGAGCGCAACCCGCTGCTGGAGCGCGATGAGCGGCCCGAACCCGCGATGGAGGATAGCCGCCGCGCCGATGTGCTGCCGGTGCTGGACAGCCGGGACAGCGCCGCCGCGGCCGCGGCCGATTCAATGCCGACGGAGGCCGCAGCGCCGCTCGATGCCGATTGGTCCAATGTGCATGATGAGGGCACGCCCTTCAGTTCCAGCCTGGGGGCGGGCGGGCGCAGCGATTTCGCCGATGACCTCTCGACCATCGAGGATCTGGCGGGCCGGGAGCCCACGCTGCGCGAACATCTGTCAGAACAGATCCGCCTCGGCTTTCGCGAGCCCCGCGAGCAACTGATCGCCAGCGCCATGCTGGCCATGCTGGAACCTTCCGGCCGGCTGGTGGTGGATGTGGCGGCCATGGCCGCCCGTCTCGGCTGCGCCGTGGCGGTGGTGGAGGGGGTCAGGCTTCGGCTGCAACGGCTCGACCCCACCGGCATGTTCGCGGCCGACCTGGCCGAATGCCTCGGCGCCCAACTGGCAGAAAAAAACCGGCTCGACCCCGCCATGCAGGCGCTGCTGCACAATTTGCCGCTGCTGGCTCGGCGCGATTACCGCGGGCTGCAGGCATGCTGCGGTGTCGATGCCGAGGGCCTCGCGGAGATGATCGCCGAGATCAAGCGCCTCGATCCCAAGCCCGGAGCAGGCTTCGATGTCATGCCCGCCAGGCCAATCCAGCCCGATGTACTGATGCGCGCCGCCCCAGATGGCGGCTGGATCCTGGAGTTGGACCCCGAAACGCTGCCGCGCGTGCTGATCAACCAGGGTTTTGCAGCACGCTGCCTGCTGCGCACCACCGATAAGGACCACAAGGCCTTCGTGGCCGAAAAGCTGCAAACTGCGAATTGGCTGGTGAAAAGCCTCGAACAGCGCGCCAATACGATCCTGAAGGTGGCGGCCGACATTGTGCAACGGCAGGACGCCTTCTTCCGCCATGGGGTGGAATTCCTCAAGCCGCTGATCCTGCGCGAGGTGGCGGAGACGGTGGAGATGCATGAAAGCACCGTCAGCCGGGTGACCGCGAATAAATACATCGCCACGCCGCGCGGTGTGCTGGAGCTGAAATTTTTCTTTACCACCGCCATCAGCGGCACCGCAGGCGGCGAATCCGTCAGCGCGGCGGCGGTGCGCCACCGCATCAAAGCCATGGTCGATGCCGAGACGGCTGCCACCGTGTTGTCCGACGATGCAATTGTGTTGCGATTGCGTGAAGAAGGTGTGGACATCGCCCGTCGGACTGTGGCGAAGTATCGGGACGCGCTGCGCATACCAAGTTCGGTGCAACGCAAGCGCGAGAAGGAAGGGAAGGCCGCAACGGCCTGGGCCTAGCCTTATTGAGGCGAAAGCCACCGGTCCTGCGGTTGGACCTTCAACAGGAAGGGATGACCGCGACCATGCATATTACTGTGGCTGGCAAGCAGGTGGAAACCGGCGATGCGCTGCGAACCCATGTCGAGCAGGGGCTTAGCCTCATTGCCGGGAAGTATTTCGACCACGCGATGGAAGCCCGCGTGACCTTCAGCAAGGTGCGCAGCTTTTTCTCCTGCGACATTAATTTTCACGCTGGACGAAATCTGATCATGCGCGGCGAGGGCCAGGCGGCCGATGCGCATCGCGCTTTCGAACAGGCGGCGGAGCATGTTGGCAAGCGTCTGCGCCGTTATCGCCGCCGGGTGAATGAGCATGCCCGCAGCAAGGCGACGGATCGCGTTCCGCGCGAAATGGCCCAGGAATACATCCTGCGCGATGAGGCTGAGGATCACGAGGAAGAGATCCGCACCGCCGATCATGCGGCTGTGGTGGCCGAACCCACCACCGAGATAATGCACCTCACCGTGGGCGAGGCCGCGATGCGGCTCGACCTTGGCAATCTGCCGGTGATGCTGTTCCGCAACAGTGCCTCCAGCGCGCTCAACGTGGTCTATCGGCGCCCGGATGGGAATGTGGGTTGGCTCGATCCCGGGTCGACTTGATCCCTCATTCTTGCACAGAGCGATGCCCTGGCGCTGCGGTGAGATCACCGCAGCGGCTCATGCTCGCAAGACAATAAGCCAAAGCCCGTGCAGTGAGCGCCTGCGGATGGAACATGCCTTGGCGTCTGGTGCAGGCTGTTCCGTGCCAGAGATTGGCGGTATGCTTTGCAGCGGCATGCTCCAATGGCGCCGGGAGCTGTCGGCTGCGCGACATACTCGGTGTATAGACTTTTTACAAAACAAATTTAACAAAATATTTTTTAAATTAAGATTGACAGCTTTTAGCCACTATATCCTTGGTTATCTCGCTGTTAGTGCAAAAATGGAATTCATGGCATGCGTTTTGGTATTATTGATCTTGGGTCAAATTCAATAAGGCTGGTTATTTTTGAAGGCTTGTCGCGCAATCCGCATGTTATTTTCAACGAGAAGGCGATTATCGGACTGGCGCGTGGTCTGAATGAAAGCGGAAATCTAAACCCGGCTGCGTCAGATTTAGCGATCACCATAGTATCCCGATATCATGCCATCGCTTCGGGATTTGAATGCGGGCGTTTGGAGATTTTGGCCACCGCTGCGGTGCGGGAGGCGGGTGACGGCAGCGCTTTCCTGGCCAGAGTCCAGGCAGCCGTGCCATCCGTCACCATTATCGTTCTGACCGGCAATGAAGAAGCGCGGATTTCTGCCAATGGCGTGCTTCTTGGCAATCCTGATGCCAATGGCGTTATTGCCGATCTAGGCGGTGGCTCCCTCGAACTGGCCCGCCTCTCCCATGGCGAGGTTACGGAATCAACCTCATTATCTATTGGTACTATTAGGCTCAGTGATATGTCCAATGGATCGCTTCTATTGGCAAAATCAATTGTCGAAGAAAAAATAAACAAAATAGAATGGATTATTCCGTCAAAATATCAAAATATTTACATGGTTGGTGGCGGATTTCGAGCGTTTGCCAAGCTTCATATATCAGAAACCAATTATCCACTGTCAATGATTCATAATTATAAACTTAATAAAGTTGAAACAAGGCGTTATGCGCAAAAATTAATTCTAGCAAAAAACTCCTCCAGAGAAAAATTCCAAATCGTTTCTAACAAGCGGCTCGATGATTTGCCTTATGTGGCCATAATAATTCGAGAAATATTGCGAGCCTTTAAGCCGGAGCAGGTTATTTTTAGCGCCAATGGACTGCGCGAGGGCTGGTATAGTGCCTTGCTGCCGGAGGCCATTCGTCAACAGGACCCGGTGATCAGCGCGGCCAAAGAGCTCGGTGCGCGTTTGGGGCGCAATGATCTATTCCCCGACGCCCTGCTCGTTTGGATGATGAATATTGATATCAATCTCAGGGATGACGAGAAAAAACTCCTGATTGCATCGGTGCTGCTCTGTGATGTTGGCTGCTACGACCATCCAGATTATCGCGCAGAACAGAGTTTTGACCGTATCTTTCTGCAGAATGGTGCGGGTCTAGACCATGTCGTCAGGGCATTCCTGGCTGTCGTCATTGCGATCCGCTACGATGCCAAGCTGACCGACAGGTTCCTTCAGGGCGCCCTTCTTCTTTTGGACGAAAGACATCGGGATATTGCCAACCAGATCGGCCTCGCCTTTCGTTTGGCCTTCACATTATCGGCAGGTATTGCGGAAATTCTCAAAGAAACGAAAATAGAATCTCGAAAGCAAGGCGTGGTTCTTGTTCTTCCGCGAAGCAACACGGTGTTTCCCGGCGAAGCAATTGATCGACGCGTGGGTTTCCTGGCTGAGGCCCTACAAGTCAATGGCTTCGTGGAGACGGTTTAAGGCGGCAAAAAACTGTGACGAGCCTGCCGGCCGCCAAGCCAAAACACCGCGCCTATGCGTATTCAAAAATACCGCGACAATGTCCAACTGGCCGCACCCAGCCCGGCCAATGCCAGGGCCATCGCCATGCCCGGCCATCCCGGCCGCGGCCCGGCCTGCAGCACCAGCGCATTGGCCGCCAGCGAGCCCGCAAACCCCGCCAAGGGCTGCCACCAGGGCAGCACCACCGCCCCCCAAACCAGCATCCCCAGCCACACCGCCAGGCTGATCCGGCCCAGATTGCGAAAGGCCCGGTCCGCCGGCGGGTGGCTCGGGCGCAAGCCCGCCGTGGAGGAGCGGCCTTCGATAAAGGCGGCAATGCTCAACATCACCAGCGCTGCGAAATAGGACTGCATGGCTGACGCCTAGCCCGATGCTTGCGCAGCACGCAAGGCCGTCCGACATTCACGCCAACCAGCCAGGAGCCCGGCATGTTCAAGACCAACAAGGATTACATCGCCACGCGTGAATTGGAGGTGGCGGTGAACGCCGCCGTCGCCCTCGGCCGGCCCTTGCTCGTCAAGGGCGAGCCTGGCACCGGCAAGACCGTTCTGGCCCAACAGGTGGCCCTCGCCCTCGGCGCGCCGCTCATCGAATGGCACATCAAATCCACCACCAAGGCGCAGCAGGGGCTTTACGAATACGATGCTGTGTCGCGCCTGCGCGATGGCCAATTGGGTGAGGCGCGGGTGCACGACATCCGCAACTATATTTCCAAGGGTAAGCTGTGGGAGGCCTTCACCGCCGATCACCGCGTGGTGCTGCTGATCGACGAGATCGACAAGGCCGATATCGAATTCCCCAATGACCTGCTGCTCGAACTCGATCGCATGCAGTTCCATGTCTATGAAACCCGCGAGACGGTGGTGGCGAAGCAGCGCCCCGTCGTCATCATCACCTCCAACAATGAGAAGGAATTGCCGGACGCCTTCCTCCGCCGCTGCTTCTTCCACTTCATCCGCTTCCCGGAGCGCGACACGATGGAGCGCATTGTCCAGGCGCATTACCCCGATATCCGCAAGGATCTGGCGAGCGAGGCGCTCAACGTCTTCTTCCAGATCCGCGAGGTGAATGAGTTGAAGAAAAAACCCGCCACCTCCGAATTGCTGGACTGGCTGAAGCTGCTGATGATCGAAGACATGCCGCCAGAGGCGCTGCGCTCAAGCGATGCCAAGGTGGCCATCCCGCCGCTCTACGGCGCGCTGCTGAAGAATGAGCAGGATGTCCACCTCTTCGAGCGCCTGGCCTTCCTCAACCGCGCCCGCCGGTAGCGCGATGTTCGCACCCTTCATCCTGGAACTCCGCCGCGCGGGCGTGCCCTCCAGCCTGACCGAATGGCTCTCCCTCTTGGGCGCCATGCGGGCTGGTGTGGCGGATTACTCGGTCGAGGATTTCTACTTCCTCGCCCGCGCCGCGCTGGTGAAGGATGAGCGCTATCTCGACCGTTTCGACCGCGTCTTCGCCCAGGTCTTCAAGGGCCTGGAGCCGCCGGAGGGCGAGGAGACGCCGCTCCTCCCCGAGGAATGGCTGCGAAAAATCGCCGAGAAGAACCTCACGCCCGAGGAAATGGCGCAGATCGAGGCCATGGGCGGCTTCGAAAAACTGATGGAAACCCTCAAAAAGCGGCTTGAAGAGCAAAAGGGCCGCCACCAGGGCGGCTCGAAATGGATCGGCACCGCCGGCACCTCCCCCTTCGGCGCGCATGGCTATAACCCTGAGGGTGTGCGCATCGGCCAGGATAAAAGCCGCAACCGCCGCGCCACCAAGGTCTGGGACAAGCGCGAATTCCGCGACCTCGCCGATGATGTCGCGCTCGGCACCCGCAACATGAAGCTGGCGCTGCGCCGCCTGCGCCGCTTCGCCCGCCAGGGCGAGGCGACCGAGTTGGACCTCAACGGCACCATCCGCGACACCGCGGCAAAAGGCGGCCTGCTCGATATCCGCATGGTGGCCGAGCGGCGCAATGCCATCAAAGTGCTGCTGCTGCTCGATATCGGCGGCAGCATGGATGATCACATCCGCGCCTCGGAAGAACTCTTCACCGCCGCGCGGGCGGAATTCAAGCACCTCAAGCACTTCTATTTCCACAACTGCGTCTATGAAAGGGTCTGGACCACCAATCAACGGCGCCAGGCCAATATGCTGCCAACCAACGACCTGCTGCGCACCTATGGTCCCGACTACAAGCTCATATTCGTCGGCGATGGCGCGATGAGCCCTTACGAGATCATCCAGCCCGGCGGCAGCGTGGAGCATTGGAATGAGGAGCCCGGCCGGGTCTGGATGCAGCGTCTGCGCGCCCATTTCCGCCGCTCAGCCTGGCTGAACCCCACGCCAGAAGCGCATTGGCGCCACACTGGCAGCATCGGCATGCTGCGCGAGATCATGGAGGGCGCGATGTACCCGCTGACCCTCTCGGGCCTGGACGACATGGCCCGCACCCTGGTGCGATAGCGGCTTGGGGCTAAGCCCCAGCAGGCGGATGCGCCGCCGCCCATTCCCGCGCCAGCCGGCGATAATGCCGGCCGGAGATCACCAGCATGCCCATATAAATCAGCCCAGCCAGGGCCAGCGCCGCCCATGGTTCGGTGACCAGCAGGGTGGCATAGGCCACCACCCCCAGCATCAGCGGCAGCACCAGCCCGGATTTGACCTTGACCCGCTTGAAACTCCAACTCGGCAGGGTGGAGACCGCAAGCCCCGCCACCAGCACCAACACCAGCGCGACAAAGACCGGGTTGCGCAGCGCCTGCGCCGTGACCAGCCAGCCCCATTCCAGCAGCGCCTGCGAGGCGAAGAGCGGGAACATCACCAGCCCCGCCGCCGCCGGCGCCGGCACGCCGGTGAAGAAATTATGCACGAAGAGCGGTTTGACCGGCTTGGGCTGCGCCGGATCCTCGAACAAGGCGGCGTTAAATCGTGCCAGCCGCAAGGCCAGCGCCACGGCGTAAATCAGCGATGGCAGGAAGAAGAGCGGCCCGACCGATTGCATCGCCCAGAGATACAGCACCAAGGCCGGCGCCACGCCGAAGCTGAGAAAATCGCTCAGGCTGTCGAATTCCGCGCCGAACAGCGAGGTGCCTTTCAACAACCGCGCCACCCGGCCATCGAGCCCATCGATCACCGCCGCCACCACGATCATCGCGCCCGCCTGGCCAAAATGGCCCTCGAAGGCAAAACGCACGGCGATCATGCCAGCGCAAAGCCCCAGCATGGTTAAAATATTGGGGATCAGGCGGTTGATGGAGGGCCCACTATAGCGCGGCCGGCGTTCCAGCCGCCGGCGCAGCGCCCGACGGGCCCTTTCCCGCGCAGAGAGCTTCGGGCCCGTCTCCCGCGCAGCGCGCGCCACTAGCGAAGGTCCGCCAGCACCGTCTCGCCACCGATCATGGTCTGCCCCAGCAGCACCGAGGGCAGCACGCCGGGCGGCAGATAGACATCGGTGCGGCTGCCGAAGCGGATAATGCCAAAGCGCTCGCCCGCCTGCAGGCTATCGCCATGCTTGGCGTCGCAGACGATGCGCCGCGCGACCAACCCGGCGATCTGCACGCAACCCACCATCCGACCATCCGGCAATTCGATTGCCAGCGCATTGCGCTCATTCTCATCCGACGCCTTGTCGAGGTTGGCGGAGAGGAATTTGCCGTGGTGATAAACAATTTTCTTCACCCGGCCCGCCACCGGGCTGCGGTTCACATGCACATCGAGGACAGAGAGAAAGATCGCCACCCGCCAGACCGGCGCATGGCCCATATCGAGTTCGGCCGGGGGCGGGAACTCGCCAATGCTGACCACATGGCCATCCGCCGGCGCAATCACGAGGCCCGGCGTATTGGGCGGCACCCGATCGGGATCTCGGAAAAAATACAGGCAGAACAGCGTGAAGGCGAGCCCGGGCCAAAACAGCCAACCGCCCAGGATCAACCCCAGGCCGCAGGCAGCAGCGCCGCCGCCGATAAAGGGATAGCCGGCCGGGTGAGGGCGGGCGAGGACGATGCTGAGTGATTGCGCGAGGGCCATGGTCGCGGCTTATCCTCTCTTCACCCCGGGGCGGCAAGTTGGTTGCGGCCGCGATGCTGTGATCTTTTCTCGCTGCGCGGGACGGCACGCGCCATCACATCACACCAAATGCGAGCGCCGCAGTCAGCGTCATGGCGATGGCAAGGCCCAAGCGTGCCAGTGGCGGCAGCGGCGCTGCCGCCACCGCCGCTGCCGCGGCTAGGCTCAGCGCCAGCGCCCAGTCCTGCGGCCGACCCAGCGCGATCACCGGGCCCGCCGCCAGCGCCGCCATGGCCGGGCCCAGCGCCAGCCAACCGGCCATGGGCAGGCTGCGGCCATAAGCCAGGCTGGCCAGCCCGGCCGCGCCGATCACCAGCCCCAACTCCGCCCATGGCCCCGGCGGCGCCGCCTGCAGCAGCATCGCGGTCAGGCCAAGTGGCAAGATCGCGCCCTGCCACGCGCCGCGCATCCCCAGGCCGGTCAGCCCGGCACTCAATGCCGCCAGCAGCAAAACCGGCAGCGCCCGGCCAAGGTCAGGGCCATAAAGGGCGCCACCACTCATCCACCAGCCGGCCAGAAGCGCTGCCACGGCCAACATAACCCAGCCCAGCGCCGCACGCGGCCGCCAGGCCGCCAGCAGGGCGGGCCCCAGCAGCATAAGCGCCAGCATGGGCAGCCGCTCGCCCAATTGCCTCGGGCTGGCCTGCACGCCGCCAATGATCAGGGTGAAGCCCAGAACAATGGCCAATGGCAGCGCCGCCGCCCCCAGTCGCGGCAGTGCAGCAAACCGCGCCAGCCCCGCCCCCGCTAGGGTGAGCAGCGCAGCCGCCAGACAGGCAAGAAGGCGTGGGTCATCAAGCATATCGCCATTCTGCCCCGGCTGCTCTCGCAATGAAATCGTGTATTGCAACCGGGTGCATCGCCATGCTGCGTTGCATACACAAGCGCAGGGGCAAGCATGCAATTCCACTATGTGAAGGTTTGGGATGGCTGGGTGAGGATGAATCACTGGCTCATCCTGGTGCTCATGCTGGTCTCCTTCGGCACGGCCAAGTCACAAAAAATGGACTGGCACATGCTCTCGGGGTACGCGATTCTGACCCTGCTGATCTTTCGCCTGCTCTGGGGCGTCTTCGGCAGCGATACCGCCCGCTTCGCAACGTTTCTCGCCTGGCCCGGCGCGGCGTGGCGGCAATTGGCCGGGCTCGGCCGCCGTGAGCCGGATACCGAGGTGTCCCACAACCCTGCCGGCGGCTGGATGGTGGTGCTCCTCCTGGCGCTGCTGCTGACCCAGGCAACGACCGGGCTCTTCACCTATGATCAGGTCTTTACCCGTGGGCCCCTCTCGCGGCTTGTCTCCGAGGAATGGGTCGACCTCGCCTCCACCATCCATGTGAAGAATTTCTATTGGCTGCTGGGTGTCATCGCGGCGCATGTGGTGGCGGTGGGGGTGTATTTCGTCACCAAGAGCCATGATCTGCTCGGCCCGATGATCCATGGCGAAAAGAAGCTCCCAGCCGATATCCCGGCGCCACGCATGGCCAGCCCGGCGCGCGGCTTGGCTCTCCTCGCGCTCTCCGCTGCGTTGGTTTGGGGTATCACCCGAATGCGAATTGGTCTCTGACAAAAGCGGGCATTTCAGCCCCTCTCAGTCAGCGGTGCCGCCCGTTCCTACCGCCATCGATAGTATCCGCTGCGGTATCCGCCGTAATACCCACCCCAGCGCGGCCCCACGCCGAGATAGACCCCCCCGCCATAATACGGATACGGGGCGGGATAGGCGTATGGCACAGCATAGGCCACACCCGCAGGCGGGGCCGTGGCATAGGGCTGCACCTCATTGCCCGCCGCAGTCATACATTGGGAATATGTGATGTCATATTGCTGCTGCGTGCCATAGCCTGAGGCGGCCGCCGCATTCGCCGCTGCCCCGCCGCTGGCCAGGGCGCCAACGCCGGCGCCGACCGCAGCACCTGCGCCGGCACTGGCACTGGCCGAGCCTATCGCCGCGCCGATCCCCGCCCCAGCCAATGTGCCCAGCGCCAGGGTGCCCGCAGCGGCCTGGTTCGCCGCCACCTGCGGGTTGCCATATCCTATGCTGGCCGAGGCATTCTGCCGGCAGGCGGCATCCTGCTGTTGGAACAGGGCATAGTCCCCGCCCTTGGGCGGCAGGGCCATCACGGCCGGGCCTGCAGGGGGCGCATTGGTGCAGGCCGTCAATGCGAGAGCAGCGCCGGCCAAAGCCAGGATGGATGTGGTCTGTGTCATCGTCTCACCTTGCAGGGCTTTCATGGCCCGCCTGAGGCGCAAGATAGTCAGCCTCGTGGCGCTTTGCACCGACTGTTACACTATTCGACCTGTGCTTGGCGGGTTCTTTACCGCGATGTCACGTTGCGCGAAGCTTCACGCAACAACAAGAATGAGGACCGCCATGCTGAACCGCCGTGTCATCCTGGCCGCGCCCGCGCTGCTGGCCGCCCCAGCCCATGCCCAGGCCTGGCCAACCCGGCCGATCAATGTGCTGATCGGCTTCGCGCCGGGCGGCGGCACGGACATCATCGCCCGCGCCCTGCAGCCCGCCATGCAGGAGGAGCTGGGCCAGCCCCTGACCATTGAGAGCCGGCCCGGCGCCTCTGGCACGCTGGCCGCCGCTGCGGTCGGCCGGGCCCGGCCGGATGGCTATACGCTGGGCATCACCACCGTCAGCGCCTCGGCCGTCGTGCCGCCGCAGATGAACCCGCCGCCCTTCTATATCTATGCCGACCAACTCCCCGTCGTGCTCTGTGGCACAGTGCCTCTGGTGGCGGTGGTGCCGGAGAATTCCCCGGCGCGGGATTTTGCCGGCTTCATCGCCCATGCCCGGGCCAATCCGGGCCGGCTGAACTATTCCTCCTCCGGCGTGGCCACCCAGCAGCATCTGGCGGCCGAGTTGCTCTCCGCCGAGGCGGGGCTGCGCATGGTCCACATCCCCTTTCGCGGCACCGGCCAGGCGGTGACGGAAATCCTCGCCGGGCGCATCGACATCGCCATCGACACCTTGCCGACCTACCTCAACCATATCCGCGCCGGGCGGGTGCGCGCCCTGGCCACCACCATGCCCGAGCGTACGCCCTGGCTGCCAGATATCCCCTCCGTGGCGGAAAGCGGCTTTCCGACCTTCAATGCCAATGTCTGGTATATGCTGATGGCGCCACCCGGCACGCCCGAGGCGGTGACCGCAAGGCTGGTGGCCAGCGTCAATCATGCCCTGTCCGACAGCACCTTGCGCGGCCGGGTGCGCGATGCCGGCTTCATCCCGGGTGGCGGAACCCAGGCCGATGCTGCCAGATTGCTGCGCGAGGATGCCGAGCGCTACGCCGCCATCATCCGCGCCAGCAATATTCGCATGGAGTGAAGAATGCATCGCCGCCACCTGCTTGCCCTGGTTCCCAGCATCGCCGCGGCCCAATCTGGTCGCCCCATTCGCGTGGTGGTGCCTTTTGGTGCCGGCGGCATCATCGATGTGGTGGCGCGCATCGTCGCCGAGCCAATGGGCCGCCTCCTGGGTCAGACCATGGTGGTGGAAAACCAGCCCGGTGCCGGCAGCGTGATCGGTGCCCGCAGCGTGGCGCGGGCCCCGGCTGATGGCTCCACCCTGCTGCTCTCCGGTGCGGCCCATGCGGTGATTCCAGCGCTTTACCCGGATGCCGGGGTGGACCCGGTGGCGGATTTCGCGACCATCGCGCTGCTCGGCCAACAGCCTTTCGTGCTGGTGGTGCATCCCGCCAATCCGGCGCGCGATGCCGGCGCATTTCTGGACTGGCTGCGCGCCCGGCCCGGCCAGGCGCGGTTTGCCACCACCGGGGTGGGCGCAGCCTCACACCTCGCCGGCGAATTGCTCAAAAAGCTCGCAGGCGTGGATTTCGAGGTCGTGCCCTATCGCGGCACGCCCCAGGCGGTGACGGATCTTGTCGCCGGCCGCGTCGATTTCATGCTGGACAGCCAAACCCTGCTGGCGCCGCTGGCCGCGGCCGGGCAGTTGCGCGCCCTCGCCGTCACCACCGCCGCACGTTCGGCGCTGCTGCCTGAATTGCCGGCCTTTGCCGAGATCGGCCTCACCGGTTACGACGCCTCATCCTGGCAGGCGCTCTATGCCCCCGCTGCCACGCCGGCCGGCGAATTGGCCCGGCTGCGCGCCGCCGCCGCCGCCGCATTGGCAGACCCCGCGCTGCTGCGCCGCTATGCAGAGGTGGGGGTGCAGGTGGTGAACACCGATCTCGCCCATTTCATCGCCGCCGAGCAGGCGCGCTGGCTGCCAATTCTGCGCGAGACCGGCGCGCGAGGCGGCTGATACACTTGGACATGTTTCAGCCATTCTCCCGCCACACCCGGCTGGCCAACTCCGCCTGCAATCCGGCGGGAGAGACTTCATGGTCAGCACCAGCGGCCTTTGGCCCAGCCTGCTCGCCACCTGGCTGAGCATCACCCCCGTGCCGGCCACAGCGCCGGAACCCGGTGCCGGCGCCGCGCCCCGTGATGCGCGAGGCCAGCCTTCCCGTCAGGCGGGATTGAGTTTTCCCACCAAGCCGCCCGATAAGGATGCATGAGCGATCTCCACCGGCATATCGAGGCCTGCAACAACACCCCATCGCCAGCGCATCTGCTGCCCTTTCGCGTGGGCGATCAGCAGGTGGGCTGGGTTGCGCCGGAACTGGCCCAGGCGTTGACCTTCCACCCGCGGGATGTGCATTTCGATGCGAATGGCGTGGCTCTGGCCGCCCGCCATCGCAGCCCCACCACCCGCAGCGCCGCGCTGGAGGCATTGTGCCGCGCCCTGGGGCTGCGCTCGCGGGGCGAGCCCTTCGATGTCCGCGCCACCGCAGATGGCCCCAGCCTGGCGACGCTGGACCGTGGCGCCATCCCCGCTTTCGGCGTGATCGGCCAGGGGGTGCATCTCAATGGCCTGGTGCGCCGGGCCGATGGGCTGCATGTCTGGGTCGGCATTCGCGCGCGTGACAAGGCGGTGGCGCCGGGCCAGCTCGACAATGTGGTGGCCGGCGGCATCCCGGCCGGGCTGACGCCCGAGCAATGCCTGATCAAGGAGGCGGATGAGGAGGCCGGCATGCCCGCCGCCATCGCCGCCCAGGCCCGCCGCACCGGCCGGATCAGCTACATCCTCACCTTGCCCGAGGGGCTGCGGCGCGATGTCCTCCACGTCTATGACATTGATCTGCCCGAAGACTTTATCCCCCGGCCAAATGATGATGAGGTTGAAGCCTTCGAGCTCTGGCCCGCCGCGCGCCTGCTGGAGGCGGTGCGCGAGACGGAGACGGTGAAATTCAACGTCAACCTCGTGCTGATCGACCTCTTTCTGCGCGAGGGGCTGATCGACCCCGCCAGCGCCGAGGGGCAGCGGCTGCGGGCCGGGCTGAACGCCGGGCCCTGAGGTTGCATGGGACCCGCGCGCGGGCCATAGCGGCGATCAATGCAGATATCAGCCATTCTCACCCATCTGGGTTTCGCGCTTTTCCTCGCCCTGGTCTCCGCCGGCTGCGTGGCTTTGATGATCCGCTTTCCCATTCTGGACCACCCCGATGCCCGCAAGGCGCATCTGCATCCCACGCCCAAAGGCGGCGGTGTGGGGGTGGTGGTGGCCTTCATGCTCGGCATGCTGGTGCTCTTCAGCATTGCCGATATCGCCCGGCTGGTGCCTGTGCAGTTTCTGGGTGTCATCCTGGCCGCGCTCGCCATGGCCGGGGTGGCGCTGGCCGATGACGCGCGGGATTTTCGCTTCGTGGTCAAACTGGCGGCGCAAGGCGCGGCCGCCGTGGTGGCTGTCGCCTCGGGCCTGGTGCTGGAGCGCCTGGCGGTGCCGGTCCTGGGCGAGGTGCAGCTGGGCTGGTTCGGCGTGGGCCTGACGCTGTTCTGGATTCTGGGCTGCACCAATGCGGTGAACTTCATGGATGGCAGCGATGCGCTGGTGGCCTCGGTCATGCTGGTGGCCTCCCTCGCCCTGGCGCTGATCTCGGCCAGTGAGGGCGCCTGGTTCGTCTATGCCGCATCGCTGTTTTTGGCCGCCGGTTTTCTCGGCTTTCTGCCCTTCAACCTGGCGCCGGCGCGTATTTTCATGGGCGATGTCGGCAGCCAATTCGCCGGCTTCGTAATGGCGGTGCTGGCAGTGGCGGCGGCGCGGTTTGACGCGACGCAGATCAGTTTCCTGATCGTGCCGCTCTTGCTGCTGGGTTTGCTGTTTGATGCCGGCTTCACCCTGCTGCGCCGGGCCCTGGCCGGTGAGCGGGTGAGCAGCCCGCATCGCACGCATCTCTACCAGATGGCGGTCCGGGCCGGTGTTGAACCCGCCCATGTGGCCGCCATCCATGCCGGCTTCACCGTCTTCCACGCCGTGCTGGCGGCAGTGTTCATCCATCTGTCCCCAGCCTGGAAGCCCGCGGTGTTGCTGCCAGCCCTCGCCGTCCAACTGCTCTGGGCGGGTTGGGTGCTGGCCCGGATGCGGTCGCGCGGCCTAGCTTTTCAGTAGCAGCGCAAGCCCCAGGAACAGGGCAATCGCCAGCCCCTGGAACAGCACGCGATACTGCATCAGCGCGTTGGAGCGCTTACCATTGGTATCCCCGCGCACCATCTGCACCACGCCCAGGGCCAGCACGACAAGCGTGCCGGCCATGGCCGTGATCAGCAAAATGGTGAGCGCGGTCTTCATCACGCAGCGCCCGCCAGGGCCTTCCACACCACCTCGGGCGTGGCCGGCATGTCGATGCTCTTCACCGCCAGGGCATGGATCAGCGCATTGATGACGGCGGGCGGCGAGCCCACCGCGCCGGCCTCACCGGCACCCTTCACGCCCAGCGGGTTGGTTTCGCACAGCACCTCGATGAAATCCACCTCGATATCCGGCAGGTCATCGGCGCGGGGCAGGGCGTAATCCATGAAGGAGGCGCTGAGCAACTGGCCCGAGGCCTCATCATAGGAGGTGCGCTCGAAGAAAGCCTGGCCCACGCCCTGGGCCACGCCACCATGCACCTGGCCACGGACGATCAGCGGGTTCAGCGCATGGCCCACATCATCCATCACGATATAGCGCGGGATGGAGATGATGCCGGTCTCCGGGTCCACCTCAACCTCGGCCACATGGCAGCCATTGGGGAAGGTGTGGGCGGGAATATCGGCCACCTCGGCGGCGTCGAGCAGCGTCGCCGCCTCGCCGGCCGCGGCCCGCTCCTTCTGCCGCAGCGCCAGGGCGAGGATATCAATGCCACGATCAGTGCCGGTCACCGAGAAGCGGCCCTTCTCGAACTCGATATCAACAACCGCCGTCTCCAGCACCTCAGAGGCCGCCTGGCGGCCCTTCTCCACGACGGTGGCCGTGGTGGCGAGAATGGCCGTGCCCTCAGAGTAAAGGCTGCGCGCGCCGCCAGTGCCGCCGCCGGTCGGCACCTGGTCGGTATCGCCCTGCATGATGCGGATTTTTTCCATGGGAATGCCCAGCTCATGGCTGGTCAGCATGGCATAGGCGGTTTCATGCCCCTGGCCGGTCGATTGGGTACCAACCCAGACCTCGGCAAAACCATCCTGGGTGAAGCGCACTTCGGCCCGCTCGCTCGGCCCGCC